>Ga0164307_10000044_pt1 | contig 53430 bp, 29 predicted proteins | sample Whisoiple_243_MG_FD_110214 | JGI IMG/M metagenome (GOLD analysis project Ga0164307, IMG submission 110214) | Soil microbial communities amended with fresh organic matter from upstate New York, USA - Whitman soil sample_243_MG | ecosystem: Environmental > Terrestrial > Soil > Unclassified >...
GCTGAACCTGAGGGCACGTTTGAAGGGCCGGGCGAGGTCGACGGCAGCTTCAAGCAGTGCACCGAACCGCCGATTGAGTTTTTCCACGGCACCACCGAGGGCGGTGCAACCTCAATTCTGGCCAATAAGATCCTTCCTGTGTCGAAAAACACGGCGCCATTTCCCGCCGGTTCATTTTTCGTACATCTTGGTCCCGAGGGGCAGGTTGCAGCTTCCCACTGGGCGGCGAGCCGCGCTGGCCTCTTTGGCGATAGCCCGGCCCTGCTTCGCGGTACAATGGCGCCGGAGCTGTTCAATGCCATGGTCACTCAGGGATTAATCCAGACCGGGGACGTTCCCGGATTGCCCTTCTTTCCACCGCAGACAGTTATCCTACCGCAGGGGCTGGACGCGGCCAATGGTGGAATCCAATGGTCTTTTGCTCCACTGACGTTCTGACGATGAGCACTGTTGATTCAATTCTCATGGAACGGCTGGCTGGGAATTCGGCACCGACTCGTGTGCCAGTGACCGGCGAGCCTCGGCGCGAGCAACGAAGCTGGATCGTTCGGCTTGTCCGAGATCTACCGCAGAATTGGATGGCGGAACAAGCCTCGGACCAACTTAGCAAGAAGGCCGAGAGCACGGTCGTGTCCGCGCGAACCGCGCGCGGTTTGCCAGCAACTGTCGACGTCATTCCCATTGTTCGGGTGATAGTTGTCGACGAGCGGCATTTAATCGTAAACGTCTGCACGGTGAGGCTAGAAGAGGATGATGCGCACGATTATCTTGTCGCGGCGTCTTCCGCTCTCGCCGCGCTGGACATGGAGATTCCGCTGGATGACATCCAGGGCATTCCGCGTCGCTTCTGGCGTGCGCTGATTGGGGAGGGCAAATCGTCAATTTGACTTGGCTAGGCACCCTCGCCCCGCCCGATATTGCGTGCTCACTCATCAAAACGAGTATCGCGTGATGGCACCGAGACGTCCCCGAAATTGCGAGGAGCTGGGAGTACATCTGGACCGCCGAGGGTTGGTCGTATTTGGCAGTGCTCATCGACCTGTATTCAAGGCGCGTCGTCGGCTGGGGCGATGCGCAAATCATTGAACCGACACGGCGCGCGGCGCAGCATGAGCGCCGCTGGCAATTGCTACGACAACGCCGTCGCTGGCCGCCTGGAGCCGCCGACTGTGAGGCTTCAACCTGTAACCAACCCCCGCGCGCCGCATCGAGTCGCGCCGCTGCTCGGGGCGGCAACGCGGGCAGAAGCGACGACCCCGATCACATCGAGCGCACAGAAGAAGCTGAACACGGCATCGGCCGCAAATAGCGACCCGATAGGTCTCCGAACGCAACGAGCTCCGACACGCCGATTACTGGACATGGAGCTCGAGTCGTGATGAAGGTGCAATCCTCCGACGCAACGGAAATCCAGAAGGCTCGAGAGTTGCAGCTCCCGGGCCTTCACTAATTTTGGCGGGCGTGCTTCCTAGCCCAACCTCACCGATCAGCCCCAGCTTTGCGCCGGTGAACGTGAACGACGCCCACCCCTGCCTGGCGCTCTTCACCGTCTATCCGCGGATCGCGGTGCCCGCCCACTCCCAAACGAGCGACTCCGCAGGTCACGCTCACGAACGAACAATTGGCGGCGTTGCGCCAGCGCTACCCGCATGCGGTTGTCCAAAGTGCCGTCGCGATCCCGCTCGAGCAAAACGTCGCGACCCTCGCATTGGTCTGGGAGCTTCCGGCATCCGCGGAGACACGCTGCCCGCCAGAAGCGCAATGGAGTGCGTGGGACCAGCAAAGCTGCGCCGGATTCAAGGACGCCCTGGCAGGGCTCGCAGACCTCGTTCTCTTGGCGCAGTCCACACTCATCCAAGCATTCCCGCTGCAACAGTTTTTTCAGCACGATGCCAACCCGTCGGGAGTCGAGATCGACGGTCGGCGCGGATCTCGGCTCGCTTTCATCCCGCGTGACTACCGACTCGCGCTATTCGACCTCAACGGCGACGGGCGGGCGAGCGAGGTGCTTTTCCACGTCGGGAACGGGCCCTATGCCATGCTCGAACACTTCGTGGCGGTAGGCATCTTTCGCGATCACCTCGAATCCGCGCGAACCAAGCAAGGCGGCTCGATCGCAGTTGGTCTTGACGCCTGGCTGGATCTCGAGCGCACGGGGCGCGGCAGCACCCAACTCGAATGCGGCGCTCGATGCGGGTACACGGCCACTCGCTGGCTCATCGAGCGCAACTCACAGGGCCTGGTCGACGAGCGCTCGTTCTGGACGTGTACCTCAGACCAGGACGCAACCTGGAAAGAGGGCGAGCCTGATGGCTCATGCGCACGATGAGCGGTGCGCTCGCTGCCCGACTTGGTGAAATGGTGGTTTCGTCTGATCGACGGGATTCGAGGATTGACCCGCGCTGTCGATAGCGGCCCTCAGCGGCAGCGATATCAGGGGTATTGTCAGCGTGTCGCGCATCGCGGCGCGCAGCTCGATGAAGCTTCCGTGCAGGACAGGCCTGGTTCTCTTCGTGGAGGCGTTGGTTACTTCGCGACCACAGACAGGTTATCGAGCCACACCGTGTTCGGGGTCGGGTTATCGGGCTCACCACCCAGCCGCACCGCGAACTTAGCCCGCTCACTCGGCGGCGCATCATTCATGGTGAATTCGAAGCGGAGTCGCTTCATCTGCCGATCGAGCTCGAATCGCTGATCACCAGAGTACGACTTAATCGCGCCGCCATCCTGCGTGACAGCGACGACCATGCTTCGCGCAGTGCTCGCGCGCGCGTTCAATTCCACCGAGTAGGTGGTGCCTTGCTTGAGCAGCAGTCCAGCCTGCCACGTCTGAACGTCTTCGCGCTTCACGCCGCCATTGACGATATCAACGACCAGCATGCCCTTTTCGACTCGTTGCTGACCGGTCGCTGCGCCAAAAAAGCCCGACTGCCAACCTGCGTAGCCTGACGTCAGATTGCAGTTGACGAGCAGGTTTGCCGCGGCGGTGCAGTCGTAGCAGGCCGATGCCCCCGACTCGCAGACACCGGCGCTGCATACATCGGCCACGGTGCAGACGTCACCGTCTTCGCACTCGTGAGTGTTGTTCGTGCCAGCGCAAAGACCGCCCGAGCAGACGTCATTCGACGTGCACTCGTTGTGATCGTCACAGCTTGCGCTATTTTCAGTGTATTCGCAGGCTCCGGCGTTGCACACGTCATTGGTGCAGGGGTTCGAGTCGTCGCAGTGCGCGTCCAGCTTGCAGGCGCAAATGGCGGTATCGAAGGTATTTCGGCACAGGCCAGACAAGCATTCGTCCGCCGTGCAGGCGTCGCCGTCATTGGTGCACGCCGAGAAATCAGGACGAGGCGCGTGCGTGCATTGCCCTGCCACGCACGCGTCTTGTGTGCAGGCGTTCCCATCATCCGCGCAGGCGGCGCCCGAGTTGATCCAGGCACAAGCGCCGGAACTCAGATCGCAAACGTCGTTCGTACAGGTGTTGCCGTCGTCGCAGTCGCCGTTCGAGCCACACTTCTGCTCCGCAAGGTAGACGTCATCGAAGTAGACGCGACTCGGGTTGCCCACAGCACCGCCCAAACCAAGCAGCAACGCCGCGCTCGCGTCCGTGGGCTCTCGCATCACGAACGTCCGCTCGAAGGGCTGCATCTGCTCGGACAAGTTCAGGGTGAAGCCGCCGTCAGCCGCGTCACCAAACGGATAGGTTAGATACGGCGCAGCACCGTGCTTCAGCGCGACCACGATCGAGCGCTCGACACTCGCGCCTGCGACCAGCCGCAGCCGGTATTTCATGCCCCGCTGCAGCGTAAGCCCTTCTTGTCGCGGCGCGACGTCATAAGCTTCGACCCCGCTCGACTCGACGTCGACGATTAGACGTTCGTTCTGCACTTGCTGCAGACCACTCCCGTCGACGAAGTCTTCTAGCCAAGCCGTGTCGCCATCCGCAAAGTCGCAGTTTTGCAGTAGGTTGCCGGCAGCGCAGACTGGGCAGAGCGCCAAATCCTTCGCGCCATTGCACGCGCCGTTGCCGCACTTGTCCGAGTGCGTGCACGAGCTCAGATCATCGCATTCTATTGCGTTGTTCTTGCCCTGACACGCGCCACCGACGCAAGCATCGTGATCGGTGCACTCATTTTCGTCGTTGCAACTCGCGATGTTGTTCGTGTGTGTGCACTCGCCAGCGTTGCAGTCGTCGTCGGTGCAGACGTTGCCGTCATCGCAATCGTCAGCCGCGCTGCAGTTCGACGCGCCGCCTTCGCCCGACGATCCTGCACCGCCGGGTTCGACTTGCGTCGGCTCGCCCGCGGCTCCGCCTTGTCCGACGCTACCTGCGCCGCCATCTGCCTCTTCACGGCCGCCGGCACCGGCTTCGTCGATGCTGGTTTGGCCGGCGGAGGCGTTGTTGGGAGGCGACGACCACGAGAGATCGTCGTCGCCGCAGGCGGTGATGGCCTGAAGTGCCACTAACGCCACCAAGCCCGTCGCACTCGCACGCCTCATCATTTGGGCGCGGACTTAGCGGGCATTTGTCGGTGGGGCAAGCACAGTATGTGGTCTGAAGTGCGGGAAACTCTAGCGACATCGTTGCCAAGAAAGTCGTCGTAAACGAAGCAACGAACGTTCAAGGGCCGCCCATGAAGCCCAAGAAAACGTCACGCTCAGGATTGTACCAGGTCGTCGCGTGAGTGGGGCCCCCGTCGAAAACCATAACTGGCGCAGATTCGATTCCACGGGGCGGCTCTCGAAACAGCTCAACCTCCACGATTCGCTCACCGTCAGACACTTGTCCCCAATACTGCCTAAAGTACCCGTCGACGCGCCGGCCGCGCTCAGCGTTCTTTCCGAGCTTGTCGGGAAATCCCTGTTCCAGGCGGCTCAAGACCGCGGCGGACGGAACCCACGCGTTGCCGCCCTCGACGACCACGCCTCGCTTACCTTCGATCTTGACCGGTCGGCTGCGGAGAGGGAGCTTGTTCCTTTCAGGCGAAACGGGGAGCGAATTCGTGGCACCGCCGACGATCGCATCCGTACGACCTGAACCACCGGCACCGCCCGCTGCAGAATCAAGTGCAAGGTCTCCGCAGCGTTCCGAGCTTCGACTGCTGAACTCCGCGTTCGCTCGCGGACTGTGTCGCCGTCGGCATGACGTTAGCCCGAGCAACAAGACGACGACGAGCGCCGCTGCGAGGCCCGAACGCAACACGGATTACTTGCCTTTCTTTTTGACGGGTTTTTGCACTGGCTTCTTCGTTGGTTTCTTGTTGGCAGGTTTTGGCGCCGATTTCTTCGCAGGTTGTTTCTGGAGAACATAGTCATAGGCTACGCGTTCCGGCTTGCCGAGCTCAGCACGTACTTTGTTCTCGTGGTACATCGCCTTGACTTCTTCGTGCTTGAGTCGCTCCGTTTGAGTGTTGCCGTTTTCGTCAACATAGCTTCTGTCGGTCACCCCGGGCTGCAAATGCCCTTCCACCATTGTTGTCGCATGACCGAGTTCGTGAGCAAGGCCGATCGTCGGGTCCGCCTTTTCGAGGCGCGTGCCCTGGCCGTCCTTGACGTGGTAAAGCGTGCCCGTGTCGTTCCTCAAGTCTAGCTTGATCACGACATTGGTCGGTTTACCGTCGATCGCTTCTTCCACGTCCATTGGCGTGGTCCCACTGTGGTCACCTGGTTCTTTAGGGGTAATGCCATAAATGTCGACCGACACACCCTTTTTATCGATCAGATTCCGCACCATCGCCGCCCCGTCCTCGTGTCCGGGTGCGGGCGGGCCTACCGCTACCGAAACTGTTCCCTTTTTGTTGTCGCGCACAAACGGCAAACCGCTCGTGTTCGCGAGATGGGCCATGACCTTGTCCGAGTCCTTTCCGACCACGTTCACATCATGGCCGGTGTGGTCGATGAACATCAGCGGATTGTTGCGGCCGTACGAGTACAGGTTCGACTCGAGCAAGCTACCGACCATCTCATTTGGGTCTTGACCGATCAGCGGATCAGGACTGATCCAGCGCCCAAGCTCTGGGGCATAGTACCGGGCGCCGACTCGTTGGAGACCGAGGTCTGAATCGGCCTCGATATCTTTCCCGATGAAGCCACCGTGATAAGCGCGCTCGCCAGTCCTCGAAGCGAGCTTACCGTACTCATGAAAGCGCTGATAGGATACCACGTCCCCGACGGAGTCGGTAACTTGACTGACGCTGCCGAGATGGTCGCCAGTGGTAAAACGCGAGATCAGCTTCGCACCGCCGACACGCTGCTCCGAGGCGAATGCCTGCTGGGCCAATGCCACGTCATCGGCATCCAGCTCTCGACCGTCCCCGTTCAAATCCATGTATTCGGCAGGCAAAGGCTTGAGCCCCAAACGTTGACCGTTGGCATATGCCGAAATCTCATCGAGCAGATAGGCGTCAATCAGCACCCCCTGCGAACGTACAATTTCAGTTCGAGCCAAACTCGCGCCCGCGAACCAGACCTCTTCACCGTCGCGAATTTGGTAGTCCGGCGCAACGAAACGGTGAATCACCACGGGCTTGCCACGCCGATATACCAGTGCCAATCGGCGTTCCCCCGTGTCGTCGTAGTATTGAACGAGCCGCACGCCAGTCTCCGTATTGTTGGCCTCGACGAGTTGACCCTCGGCATTGAAGCGCAAGTCATAACCATTATATCGCTGCATCTGACCAACAGCGTCATAGGTATACTCAATACCGCCCGCATGAGTGATTGCGTTCGGCCCCGCCTCGCCCTCACCGTAGCTGAAGGCACCCGTCGGTTGGTCCGCGATACCGCCTACGATTTCTCGACCCACTAGATTCTGGACGATGTCGTACGTAAACGAGGTGGATCCCTGTGCATCTCGACGACCCAGCAGTTGCTGAATCGAATCATACTCGAAGATTGCATCAAGCCGTGGAACACCATCCAGGTGAGTGCTCCGGTCCTCTATGGAGGTGATGAGCCCGTCGAAGCCTCGTAGATAGCGCAGATTGTGAAAGCCGCCGAACGCGGTCGTCGGTTGCTGGCAGCTCAGCTCGGAAGCCTTGCCAGCGAGCGCCGAAACCAACTCTCTTCTTTGGTTGAAAGCGTTGCACGCGCGAATGCCGTTGCCTAGGTCCGCCGCAATTTCTTCACCGCTCTCATCGTAGCCCGCGCTAGTGAGAATTGGCTTGGTAACTTGCGCCAACGTGGCAGACAGCGTTTGTGTACGCTGTCGCTCATTGTACGAATAGCTCAACGCGAGACCACCCGGGAGCGTATTCTTCGCAATCGATCCATCTGCCCGATACTCGATAGCGCGCCTGAACAGACTGCGTTGTTGCTGTTCGAAGCTGGACGTCGCCGGATCCCACAGCTTCCGGATGTCCTCTTGTACCCGCCCCAGCACATCGTAGCCATAGTGCTCTTCACCCGTTGGAAATTCGACCCAGCTCAGCCGCCCGCGAAGGTTTGCAGACGTTGTGTTGCCGAGTGGCGAACCGGGCGCAGGCTCGTCGTAGTGGTACTGATGTTCGTACTCTTCATCGCTCTGAGAGCCTCCACCAACGTGGTGACTCATTAGGCGGCCGGCAGCGCCATACGTCCAGCGTTGGGAGTGGCCGAGCGCGTCGGTTCGCTGGATCATCCTGCCTAGGTCATCGGACTTGTAGTCGGTGCGACCCGCGTTGGGATCTTGAACCGTCTTGAGTCGTCCCCGCCCGTCGTAACTATAGCGACGGAGGTGACGAGCATCGTCCGCCGCACTGCGCCACATGGGATCAGCGAGCGACGTGATCGAGCCACGCGGGTCGTAACCGATCTTCCAGCTCATGTCCTGTTCGTCGTCTCGCTGGCGATTCAGCTTTCGGACCTCTACCATCCGCCCCTGTCCATCGAACCGTGTGATGATGGGGTGGCGCAAGTCCCCGGCGGCATTCTCCTTCTCGCTATAACTTCGGCTCTCGAGCGGGTAATACTGTAAGGTCGAGAACGAGCCCGCGGGCAAATCACTCGTTGCCGCTTGCTCCGAGCGCGTCGGTCGACTCCCAGCGTCGAACTTCACGCGAGTTACGGGCGTGCCGAGGGGTGGTGCTTCGAGCCCCAAGCTGCCAGTAGCGAACGGCTCGCTCTGCACCGCCGGCGATCCCCTGCTCGACATCCGTACCCAACCAGAAGCGATATACCCAAACGGTGCTTCAGCGGTTTCCTTATGCTGACGAACCTGGCCCGTCCCATCTGAGTAGTCCCACGAGGAATGATAGCGCCCGGCCCGCTCCACCAAGAGCTCTTCGTGAGTGACCGACACCGGTGAAGCCGGAGTACCGAACGTGTATTCATACTTCGCCGTCGGAAGCGCGCCGCCTGGGTCGAACGTGCGAGAAACTCTACCCAAGCCGTCTAGCTCTGCCCGCCACTCGTGACCGTTGGCGTCAACCGAACGAATGACGCTGCCGTGCGCGAGATCATAGTCGGCGTTAAATACAAGCCAGTCACCAGCTCCGAGGGACACTCGTTCTTGATTCGGCAAAAGATTGCCGTTGGGCTCGTATGACAGTTCTGTGCGATCGCCAACTGCGTTTACTATCGCGGTCGGTTTGCCGTGACTGTCGTACTCGGTCAGCTTCGAATCGATCCATACTTTACGATCAGAGTCGTATTCAGCAATTCGCGTGTTGAGCCCACGGGTCACTTTACCAAAAGCCAGCCCATCGTAGTAGTTACGAGAACGAGCAAAGACAGTGCCTTTCAAGTCGAGGAGTGCGTTTTCGCTAGGCAGGCCGATGAGCCAATTGGAGATATCATTGATGACCGCCGAAGTCGTCACCTTCTCGTCGTCACCCACCTGCCCCTGGATGCGACTGACTTCGAAGCCACCACCCAGAACGTAGGCACCGACGTAGCCGACCTCGCCGTAGTCAGTAACCTTGCTTGGATTCCCCCAAGCATCGAACTCGGCAACCGACGCCGTAAACCGAGGAGCGTTCGTTTTTTCGTAGACGGCCGTGAATGCGGCCGGTGAAACCGCCACCGCCACGAGTTGATCTTTCTTGTCGTCGAGCTGACCGAGTTGCTTGCACTGCGGCAAAATAACGTCGCCGTTGCCGAGGTCTTCCTGACACAACCAACGCTTCTCCCACTTGGTCTCGACCGCCGAGTACACGTTCCCGAGTTCGTCCGATTCCACCTGAAAGTAGGGCCTGCCCTTCAGGATCTCCTCGTCCGCTAAAGTTGTCGGGTTTCGCCCAACGCTAAGCTTGGTGCGGGTAATCAGGGTCTCGTGATTGGCATCACCCCATGAACTCGTGGTCACCTCACCAAATCCGCGGAATTCATGTTCTTTTCCGTCGTAATAGGCGTCACGATAGTCGTAGCTCGTACGCGACTCGCGCGCGTCGAGGCCGAGCACGTCGAGCGAGTCAGTCGTACGGATCTCGGAAATTACCGGCACTGCCAGCGGCGAAGGATGAACCCATGGCCGACCAGCTGCTTTCGCGTCGATCGCGTATTCGGTCGACATTCGGTAGGCGACGTCAGTGACGAAGCCCATGCCGTTGTCGATGCGCGACAAGAGCCCTGCCTTCGGTTCGCTAGACAGCTCCAAGTAGTGCAGCTTGAAGTCAGCGGTGACCCACACCACGTCGACGGTTCCGTTGCCGTTCATGTCGGCAAACAGCAGCTTCGTAGTCTGAGAAGTCGCGGGCAGGCCCTCGAAACTGCCACGCGCGCCGCTGAACGCAAACGTGCCAAGATTCAGGTAGGCAGTCGCCCACGTCCCGGAGATGCGCAATAGATCGAGCTGCGCGTCGTGATTCACGTCCTGCAGATAGAATTCGGCAGGATCACCCTTCGGTATGCCGCCGATGACTATTTCGGACAGGTACTCACCGTGGCCCAATCCAAACCAGACCCTCAGCCTCGAGCTCTCAAACCCGATCTCCTTGCGAATCAGATCAGCTAGTCCGTCGCCGTTGAAGTCGGCAAATGAAAGCAGCGGATCGTCGAAGTCCACGTCCGACGGCAACTCAGCGACCGGTTGCTCTCGTAGGACATTGTCTTTGCCGTTGAGCAACCAACCGTCTTGTCCTGGCTTCTGCCAGAGCAGATCGATACGGCCGTCCCCATTCTGATCGCTAAGTTTCACCTCTGCGTCGGTAAAAAAGAAACTGTCAGAAGAGCTGCTCAACACCGACGGTTTTCCATAACCCTTGAATACTCCCGCCGAGATGTCGCCGCCTGGGTAGTAGCGGAAATGGTCACCCTGCGAATGCAGCAAATCACGGAAGCCATCTCCATTCAGATCGGCCACCACTACCCCAGCTTCATCGAGCGCGTGGTCGGGGCTATTCTGGAGCCGCTTGGCGTCGCCGAACGAGCGACCGTCCAGGTTCTCGTAGTAGCGATAATCGCCCGACTTGCCAGTCAACAAGTCTGGTAGGCCATCGGCGTTGACGTCCTCGAGTTCGGCCCATCCCTCGATGAGTCCGTCGAGCGGGGGTACGTTTTTGAAGGTAGTCAGCCTGCCGCCACCAGCGCTCTCGGCGAGGTAGTCAAAACTCAGCCGCGGAAGGGATAAGCCGTCTTCACCTTGCATGTCGACGCTCGACAACAAGCTGTATAGTAGGCCGGCGCGGTAACCCAACCTGTAAGTCCGCACCAAGCGCGCACCATGGAATACTTGTACGCTCTCCAAACGCTGCGACGTCGTGCAGGCAGCACCGTACGTGTAGTCCGTAAACACATCTGGACGTGGCGCATACGAGAAGGTAACTGCATTCTGATACGCTGACGCAGCGTGTTGCTGGTACCGCACCTCGTTTAGGTAGATTTGCCCCGCGTCCGTGAAGTAGTCGTAGTCCGTCCAATGCCCGAAGCGGTCGGTTTGTTTGTCCAGAAGCCACCGGTAGCTCCTTCCGCGCGCAGTTTGGCGACTGGCCAACGAAGTGCCTAGATAGGCAGTCTGCCCCTTGGGAAATCGAACCGTCCAACTGTCGCTTGCCGCGTCTCGAACAAAAAGTGCAAAAGCCCCTTCGTTCTTTAGGCGATAGTAGCCGAGCTTCGCGTTCACACGTACCAGCTCGTCGTTCAGGCCAGCACCCATGACCGCAAATCGATCTTGTTCGTCGAACTCTGGCGACCCCTTGTCAGTCTGTCGGAAGATCTGCAGGACCGGCAAGCTCCAGCTTTGCCCCAACACCCCCTTGCCACGCCCGCCGACGTAGTCGAACTCGAGTACAGGTGGCAGAAATCCCGGCGGCAACTCGAGTGGGACTGAATAGCCGCCGGTGCCGCTGCCAAGGTTGGGCTCGAAGGACGATCCCAACCCTTTCAGAGACGACGGCCCGCTTGGTAGAGTAACGGTCTGCGCAGAGACACCTCCGGGTCGATCAGCCATCGCTGTTGTGCCGTGACACAATATGGCTATGAGAGCGAGGCTCGCGGCGACGATGTGTGCCACGACCCGAGGGGCGCAGACGCGCCCGGTTCGTCCCAGGTTGGCAATCGATTGCCGGCCCGTCGCCGGCGCGACCAGAGTCATTGCGCGATTTATCCCTAAGGAGCGTCTGGTCGCTCAGTTCCCGGTTATCGGGCGGTCGTTGTAGCGGAAGTAAAGGACGATATCCTCAATGATCGGCTTCTCGTCGGCCGCGAGACCGTCGCCGAGTATCCACGCCTGATCACGATCGATCTGGGGAATCACGAGCTGATAGTCGGGTGCTCCCAAGCTGCGATCGCGAGCAAAGAACTTGAAGCAGGAACTCTGCGAATCGACGGTCGACGGGTTACCCAGTTGCTGGTTGTTCAAACAGGCTGCAAGCTCCCCCGACTGTGTATAAAAGGACGGCGGCGAGTCGAGTTGACCGAGCGAACTCGTTGGCGTCCAGCCCACGATGTACGTGTTGATCTTGCTCTCGTAGTCGCTGACCTTCTCGTTGCACGACCGAATGTAATCGGTGTTACCACGCCACAGCTCGTACTTGACGCCAGGCGCCTTGGGGATCCGCGTTCCGACGACGTTGACGGCCACCGTACCGCCCGAGGCACCGCTACCTCGGATGATGTGGTTGCAATCACCGGGACCGACCATGTAGCGCTGCGGCGCGCCGCCGTTCGCACCGCGATCGTTGAGCCAAATCGCGAATGGGATCTCGATTTGAGAGACCAGCCCGTAGGGCCGCGCACGACGTTGGACATAGCCCGAGGACGTGATCAAGTTGTGGAACTGCTGCCCAACCGTGAGCACCTTACCCGTGTTGGGATCCACGATATCACGCAGACTCGGGAATAGTTGCTTCTGAATCGAGAATTCAAAAACCTCGCCATTGTTCACGTAGTCACAGTCGAGACCTGCAGCACCGCAGTAGTTCTGCTCCACGTTGTCGAGGAACGCGATGAACTCTTCCAGGTCTTTGATCGTAACAATTTGATAAACGCGATTACTCCACGCCTCTGATTGATTGTCGAGATTGAAGCGATGCACGAAAGCGCGCGTCATCTTGTAGGCCTCGACCAACATCTTTTGAAACCGAGCATTCGAATCCTGAACCTTACGGTTACTGACCAGGACACTGCCGCTCTCGCGACCCACGAGTGTATCAATCAACTGCGTGACTACTTGTGCATTGCGATCCGCTGCACGCTGAGCCTGGAACAATGCATCGTCGATTTGAACGTTCAGATTGAACAGTTGTTGCGTGACCGCCGAGTAGCTTGCAACGTAGTTGTCTACGCCCGTCAAAAGGTTATCCAAGGTCATGCGCATGCTGCGCAGCTCGCGTTGTTGGGAGTCCTCTTGCAGGTGTGTTTCTTTCCCGTTGAGCGCACGCTGCTGCAACTCATTCAGGGTTGCGGCGACAGCCTCGCGCACACCGATGGCTGTAAATTTTATCGCCGCGCCGGCCGCCGCGCCAACGCAGTCCGTGCCTTCGGCCAAGCCCAGGATCACCATGCACTTGACCGAGTCCCCAGTAGTTGCCGCCATCTCGAACGCCGCGTTCGCCGCAGCGAGACCCCGCTGCGTCCACAGCACGTCCTCGAACTTCTCGGCAAGATAGCTATTGAGAGCCTCGTTGCTCGACTCTGACTCCGCGATGAACTGCTGTTGCCGAGCAATCTGACGAACGAGGCTCTGCACATTGCGCGTGATTTGGCCGCGCTGCAGATCGAGCGAAACGCGCTCCTGGAGCAGTGCGCCCACGCGACCTCGAACACAAAGCCGGTCGCGGCCCTCCACGCTAATCTTGTGAGTCTCGGTGTCGGCGCGACAAGCGACGTGACTGGCGTCTGTCCCTTGGTCGAAGGCTTTGATAACCGAGTCGCATTCCTTGCTGTCGCACTTGTAAGTGAAAGGGCAGTCCTGGCCCTGACATTCGGTTTGGATCTTCTTCTCTTCGAGAGTGACGTTGCACTCCGCCGGCAGTGCGGTGTCGTCTCCGCAGAGGTCGGTGATCGTTGCGTCAATCTGCTGCTGTTGAGCCAGCAGGCTACCTTTGAACTTGTCTTGGTCCGCCAGCACCCCCTTGAGGTTTGCGATGGCGTCGCTCACATCGTTCTTGAGTGGCTGCAAGTCCGCAACCAGACGGTTGCGAAAATTCTGCCAGTTCATGCTGGCAAGATCCGCGTTCTCGAAGTAGATGCGGTTCGGATGTAACCCAAGCGGGTTGCGATTGTCCTTGGTCTTGGCCAAGAGTTGATCGCCGAGCGTCATCAGTTCCTGCGAATTGCCCGCATAATCGAAGCTTGCTCGCTGCCAGTGGCGCTGCAGGCCCATCAGGAACACCTGTTGCAGGTACTCTTGATAGAGCACGTGCTTCGCGAACAAGAAGTCTTGCTGCCCGGCGCTCTTCAGCACACGGCGCCGGTGGTCGACCAGCTCGAGCAGCGTCTCCATGCGATCCTTGATCGTGGCGTGCATCTGCTTGAGCCACACCTGGCCGCGCGTGGCAAAGTAGTTCATCGGCCAGTTGAACAGCATGTGCGCCGACGTGCCGTTGAACACCACGCGCTGAATCGCGTCGTAGCTCGCGACAGCTTCTTGCAAGGCGACGAGTTTTTGCTGGTACGCCGACGACTCATCGAGAGCGTCACCGTTGGCGGCGCGGAACATCGCGAAGAAGGCGTCGCGCGAACGGGCGCCCGCTTGGTAAGCGTTGGTCTGCACCAATTCGCGGTAAAAGCGGTTGTGATCTTGGAGCGCGACCAACGCCGGTTGTTGTGCGGCGGTGATGGCGCAGTCGTTCAACCCATTTTGAAGCGGGCGACCTGGAATATCTTTGCAGAACAGGTTCGCGTCGGAGGACGCAATGCAGACGTATTGCCCGGACAGCTCTTCGCAGGTCGCGTCCGTGCCGCACTTCGTGGGATCCGCCGTGGGCGTCTCTCCGGAGGTGGCGCAACCCGCGCGGCACTGCCCGCCTGCACAGACTTCGGCGCCAGTGCAATCGCTCGTCGTATCGCAGCTCTTCTGCGGGCTCTCCCCGCCCATCGAGCCTGTGTCAATCCAACCGTTCAGCCAAGCCTTGCGGTACAACGCTAGACCGCAATCCAAGTCCTCTTTCTTGATGCAATTGGTGGAGCCAGGTTCGCAGAACTTGACCGAGCCTTTCAAGTAGTCGTCGAGCGTGAGCGCGCCGTTGCCGCCCTGCATGGTGCTGAGCGCGGTCGAAATCATGTCTTCGAAGCGCGTGAGTTGTTCGAAGATCGGGCCACCCTGCTGATCGAACCCGCTCAGGTAGTTCTTGAAGGCAACCGCCTGCGAGGCGGGTGTCGAGGTTGAGCCCAGAAACTTCTGCTTGATCGCGGCGGGACAACTCGCAGCAATCGTTTGGTCTTCTGCGGTCGCCAGCGTTGGATTCGTCGGAAAACTGACGGGCGTATCCGCAGCCAGCAGCGGCGCTAGCGAAAGAGCCGTCTCGTCCTGTCCCTGTTGGTCGAGGATGAAGCCGCCGTCGAGCGTGAAGTTGCTCGGTGCGAGGCCCGCGTAGGTTTCGCGGTAGACGCCTGAGAAACGATTCACGTCTGCGTTGAACGGTCCGATGAACTCGATCGTGCGCCGAATCTTGCGGCCGAAGGAGTTGTAGACCTTCTGCTCCGTGGCATCCTTCGGGTTGCACTTGCCGTTTTCGCTTCGGCAAAAGTCTTTCTCGTAATCGACGACGCCGATCAAGCGCAGGCGACCGGATTGCGGCACGTAAATCCCTTTGAGCGGGATTTCGTTTTCGGCGTCGTTCGTGGCAGCGGGCCAGTTGAACATCATGCTCGCGGAGCCGTGGAGCTTGCCGGTCACGCGGTAGCCGATCGTTACGTCTTCGAATTCGCGATCGATCGCGATCTTGTTTTCGGCGAGCAGATCGTCCCAGGCGACCACCTTGGTCGCGTCCCGATCCATGTACAAGCGCATGGCTAGGTTGGTGGTTCCGAGCAGATTCTTCGGCCCCTCCGCATAAACGCTCACTCGGCCACTGTACTCGCCGCTCGGCGACGGATGCCGGTAGCGAATGATGGTCGAACTGCGGCTGCCGTTGCTGAAGATGGCGGACAGCGTGGCCTGGTACATCCCAGCGGTCAGCTTGTTGGCGATGCCGCTATTGATGCTGACTGAAACGGTTGGATCGCCCGTGCCGTAGACGGTGCCGAAGGGGCTGGCAAGCGTGATGAACTCTTCGTCCGGGCCGATCGTGCAATCTTGCTCGATGGCCTCTCGCGCAGCACTGCTGAGTTGAGACAAATCCTGCCGGCACTTGTCGTCGAGCTTTCGGTAGTCGGTCAGCTCCAGGCGATAACCGAATACCGCATTCGGCTGATTGAATACCTGGGCCTTGGTGACCAGATTCATGACCAGCAGCGGAATGTCGTAAGCATTCTGAATTGGATCCAGAACCAGCTCGCTCCGCGCCAGCTGCACCGAGTAGTCTTTCGGGTTGAAAGCTTTGCCGGCAGGGTCCGCCTTGGGACGCGGCAAGCATTCGTTTTGTGGGCCGCAGTACCAATCACTACCGGGACAATCGAGCGAGCGGTAGCAGCGAGGCTGGCAGCTACCGACGAAGCAGTATGCGCCGGAGGGGCAGTCCTGATTGACCTGACAGCGAGCTTTCGTGAGATCGGTGTCGGCGCAGGTGCCGGTATCGTAGTCGCAGGTCTTGAGGCTGCCCGCGCACTTGCGATCGAGCGTGTTGGTCAGGCTCTGCGCTTCACGATCGACGATGATGCCGCACTCACGCGTGCACTTGTGGAGATCCGTGTCGCAGTGAAGGCCTGTCCCACAATCCGCGTCCGCGGCGCAGTACGTCTGACCGTCCGAACAAGACGCATTTGCCGTGCTGCACGCTGGCTCATCGAGGAACGCGCGAATGCACAGGTCGACGTCGTAGATATTGAAGGCGCGATTGCCGTCCTGATCCAGCATTTGGCTCAGGCGGTTGGCGAGCGAGCACTGGTTGGCGCCGCTCAAGTCGGGCGCCAAGCCCTCGATGAAGTGAAAGACGCAGGCATCGAGCAAGTTCAGATCCATGCTGAACTTCGATGCCTTGCAGTAAAACTTGTCACCGCCTCCCAGACCGGGCTCGACACCCGCGACGCAGGTTTCGCCCATCGAGCAGACTGAGGAGTCGGCCTTGCCTTTGACGCCGCAGGGGATCTGGCAAACCGGATCTTGACCCACGTCACCGGCGCAGAGGGTGGCAGCGGTGTTGCCCTTGCAGTCAGCCGAGCTGGCGCAACTCGCGCCTTGACCGAATTCGCACGCGGGCGCTGCTCCCGCCACGCTCATTCGCGCTTCCGGCCCCCACACCAGCGCCAAACCAGCGCTGATCAGTAGCAGTAGCGCTCGCAAACTCCGCTCACCTAGTCCAAGTTTCATCGGGCAATCCTCGAAAGTAGCCAGCACGTGCGCGGTCCCTCAAAGCGAGATCGGATCGCCGATGTGGAGCCCCTGCTCCGTGTCCGCCGGCGCCAGCATGGGCGGCACGGGGACGATTTCGACCGTCCCTTTACCGCTTCCAGAAAACTTCAGTTGTGCGAGCACCCCATCTGGCAAGCGCTGCGTGTTCGAGCTGCTGAACACGATCACGCGCGCCTCGGTCTCGCTCACGGGCTTCACGTAGAGCGTCTTGTCTGAGGCATTGGCAGCGTTGCCGGCTTGTTGCGAGTCGAGCGACCAGCCTTTCGACCAACGAACTCGCGCGTCAACCATGCGCGGGCGGCGCTCGTCAGGGGCGCGGAGCGTGACTGTCACTTGCCCTTCACCCACTCGCTGCAGCGTGAGCTCCGGTGCGGAGACCGGAGCCAGTGCACTTGCACCACCGCTGGCCTCCGTACCGCTCCCTTTGGAGGTCGGCCCCCCACAAGCCAGCAGCGTGCTCGACAGTGCGAGCGCCAATAGCCGCAGCGTGCTCACGGCAGATCCTTACGACGACGGCTCGAAGCGGCCAGCAGCCAACCGAGCGCCGCAAAGCCCAATCCGCCCAACATGCCAGTCGACGGCAAGGAGCTGCGGAGTCCACCGCGGCTTTCGAGCTTGCTGAGGCGCTCTTCGAGGCTCCGATTCTCGCGGCGTAGCTTGACGACTTCTTGGTTGAGCGAGTCGATGTTGGCAGATTGCTGTTTGGTGATCGCGTGCACGCCTTTGATAGCAGCCAGCGCGACACCGTCGGCGTCGACCGTGACGATGTGCGTCTCGTCTCCGCCAAGGCCGAAAGCCGCATAGAAGTCCTGGGCCATAGGACCCATGTGCAAGGCCTGAGTTTCTTCAGCCTTATATCGCCAAGTCGCAACCGGCACCTTTTCCAACTTGGCCAGCACCGCCTGCGGATCGATCTCGTTGATCTGGTGCTTCAGGTTCCGATCGCTGATCGATGCCCACGACCCAGCCCCAGTCCCAAGGAACAAGCCGGCAGTTCCCGTAGTGGTATTGTAGAGGTAGATACCACCACTCGCCCGGACTTTGAAACTGTTCGCCGTAGAGTTGGTGAAGTCTGCCTCAGTGCTATCGGCCCATGTAAAACTCCCTACTGCGGTGCTTTTGGCGCGATAGCCAGCGGCAAAGGAGTAGTCCGCTTGGGCATAGTTATTCCTCCCGCCCGGAATGGTCGAGAACACCCCGGTCGCGGTGTTGCTAGTGCCACCGCCAACCGTTGCGTAATTTCCGGCCGTATTGCTGCTACCGCCAGCAATAGTGGCTATCGTGGAGGTGGTCTGGTTGTAAATGCCACCTCCAATGACTGAGTAGTCACCGGCAAGAATATTTTGCGAGCCGCCGCCCATATTTGAATAGGAGCCACTCACTGAGTTCCAAGTTCCAGCTCCGATGATCGAATAACTGCCAGTAATTGAGTTGTTCGTTCCTCCGGCGATCGTCGAAGCAGTGGCACTCGCCCCAAACGCGGTGGTCTGGGTCGTGAGCGGACCAAATCGAACGTTGTCCATCGTCCCCATCCTGAGGGCACCGAACGGGAGGGACAGGCTATTCACTGTTGCTGTGCCGGTGACATTCAGACTGGAGGTGCTGACACCGGCCGAAGGGAGGTTGACCGGACCATTGAAGTTGACGGTGCCATCGAACGTTGCCGATCCCGCGCTCGGCACCCTAAGTGTCGTTAGTGTGCTCTGACCGCTAACATCTAGCGTGCTCGACAGGACCGTCCCATTCGAGACTTGCAGCGTGTTGTTGATCTGGGTGGCACCCGAAACCCCCAACGTGCCGCCAAGAGTGGTCGGATTAGAACCGGTCACGGATAGCGCCCCCGCAAAGGTACTAGCCCCCGTGACACCGAGCCCTGCGCCGAGCGTCGTCGCCCCGGTAACCCCGAGCGTATTCTGAATCGTGGTGGCACCCTTTGCGAGCAGCGTCGAGTTCAGCGTCGTCGCGCCCGTAACGCCGACCGTGTTGCTGAAGGTCGCGGCGCCGTTGACGCCCAGGGTGCTTGCCATAGTGGTCGCACCAGATACGGAGAGCGTGTTCGAAAGCGTGGTGGCGCCCGTGACGGCCAGCGTATTCTGCAGATTGGTCGCGCCTACGGTGAGCAGCGTGCTGTTCAGCGTGGTCGCACCCGTCACATCCAACGTCGAAAACAGCTTCGTGGTATCACTCACCTCGAGCTTGCCAAGATCACGCGTCAAAATCGCGTGGACCTTGAGTTCGTCGAGTCGCTGAAGGGATGCCGGGGTCGAACCATTGGCTTCGACTTTCACTGCGAGGTTGAGTTTTCTCTCGGCGCTCGCCACGGGCGTCCACTGCATGACGCCTTCTTTGTTGCTGATGGGAGTGTTGAGCCCGGGAACGACCGTCGAGGTCAGCGGGGTGTGAAAGTCGTAGTAGCCGGTGCCAATGGTCGGCGCTTGGAGCAAGTCCAGATCGGCCGCGATGCGATGCGCGTAGTGCGCTTGCGCCGCCACGTCGGCTTCGAAAGACTGCTGCGCGCGGCGAGCGTACTCGGCCTTGACCGCGTAGGGAGTGGAGCTAAGGGCCACCGGCTTGAGGCAGTTTTCTTCGTTATTGATGCAGATTTGAAAGCCGAGCCCGTTCTTACCGGCGATCACGTCCTCCAGCGGCATCGAGCAAGTCATTCCGGTGTCGGGCCCGACCTCGAGGTTGAGTACGCTGTCTCGCACCTTCACGTTGCTCAGCGTCTGGCTGCACCAGGTGTTGGTCCCATCACGCAGCTTGACGATGACCTTGGCAAACTGCACGTCGTCGACGGGCAGCTTGGCTTGCGAAATGCGCGCCTGAAACTTGAACGAGGTCTTCGTGCTCTGGATTTGGGGCGAGACCAGCGTGATGAAGTCGGTCGGGCAGTTCGTGTCGGTGCAGGTCGATGCGGCTTCCGAGCTACTCGGCAGGCCCCAGATGACCACCCCGCCCGCGATGATCGCAAGCGGCCAGGCTCGGCGTCGTGACAAGGTGCGTTGGGCTTTGATTTGCTGCATGGGAATTTACTCTCTGTCGAAAATCACTGGCACAGCCGAGCTCAGGGGCTGTTCGTGGCGTAGCCAAAGCTCGTAAAATCTTGGAGCTCGAGGGTTTTGAAGATCTGTTGGTCCTGCGTCATGAAGTCGATGCGCGCGTCACCCACCGTTTCGAAGCAACGTTCGGGGATTGGGCCGCTGCCCTGCACGGTGCAGCCGTTGGCGTTCTCGGTGATGCCGCCGGACTGGTGAGTCTGGTAAGGAACGATAAAGTCGTTGAACTCGACGCCTGCGATGTTGCCGGGAAAGCCGGTGCCGGTAGGATCAGGTAGTGAGAAGCCGCAGTTGAGCAGCAGCTCCCCACCCGGCAGCGGCGTGGCAAACAAGTTGAGCAGCTCCGTTGAGCTGGTGGCACTCGGATAGAAAGCAACCTTCTGATTCGAAGTCTCGCTCGCAGGGTTACCGAACCACATCATTCGCGCGGTGCCGTCACCCGCGCGCGGCTGCGAAGTGCCGGCGTAGCTGCATGCCTTGTGATTCTTCTTGCTAGTGGTAATCGATGTGCCCTGGACCATCGCGTCCGTCACGATCACCGCGTGACGACCACCCATCAGGTACGGTGAACGTGCACCGATCATTGCGGCGTAGTCGCATGCGGCCGCCGTCGACAGCCCACCTGCAGCGCGGCACTTAGTCGCGAACTCGACCTCGTATTGCGGGATACCGACCTGATAGCCCAACGTGGGCAGGCTGCCGGGCGCTCGCCGGTCGCAGGCGCGACCGCTGCCGCAGAAGGCTTGATCGCGGCCCAAATGCGCGAGCCCCGTGTTGGCGCTATTTTGGTTGTCGATTGGCTGGGTGACGAGCTTCACCCGCAGATCGGTAATCGGATAACTGGTGAGCAGCGTGTAGGGCTTTTGCTCGGCCTCGGTGGCGGTGCGGTTGTAGACGGTGATCTTGCCCACATCGAACCATTGGCCCAAGAAGCCGGGCGCGTCTTTGACTCTGCCTTGCACCAAGATCTGCGGTGAATGACCGTAGTCTTCGACGCCATAGGCGGAGATCTTCACCGGGTACATCTGCGGGATGGCGACGGTTGGCGTGAACCCCGCCACGTGCATTTCGCTCAAGCCGCTGAACGTGGCTGGGGCCATGTCGGTCCAGCTCCAGTCGAAGGTCGCGCAGCGACCTTGCTTGCAATACTCGGTAGCCGGATCGCACAAGTACTTCGACTGATCGTTGGTGAACGAGTAGCACTCGGTGACGCAGCTTCCGGCCTTGCACGCATAGCTGTTGCGGTCCGGGCAGCCTTCGATATTGGTCGTCGTGACGCCCAGCGCGTCGGTCGAGGTGTTCTCACGGCACTCGACACAGGCGCTGCTAGTGCTGTCGCAGAAGCGGCACGGACCGTTGCGGCACTGCTGGCTGAAGCAAGCGCTGTTCGCAACTTCACCCGAGCCGGCACATTCCGCCGCGCAAACAAACTCACTGCTGGTGCCGCCGGGCATCTCGACGGCAGATGCCAAGACGCACTTGCCTTTGCCGCCGCAGGAGTAGGCGTCGTTCGGGTCGCAAACCTTGACCTCGCATTTTCCGCCAGCCCCGCAGACCTGATAAGCGGGACACTCCAATGAGTTCAGGCAGCTGATCGCCTTGGAGGGCGGACCGCCGGGCTGGTTCTTGGCCAAACGCTCGAGCCCACGCTCGGCTTCGGACTGGATCACACCGGGGCTGCGCACATAGCTGTGCAGTTTCAGCTCGTCGATGCCGCCGCGGAAGGCGTTGGTGTAGATCTTCGTGCCGGGGTTCCGGTAAGCGCCGAACCAGTTGCACGGCAGCGAACGCTCGACCGCGACCCACTGCAAGCCCTCGACCGCAACCGGTGCATCCGAAATCTTTCGCATCTTCAGCTCGCCGCTGACCGTTCCGACCAGGTCGGGCGTGGTCACGATCACCGGGCGAGCGCGCTCGATCGCGGACAGCACCAACCGCTCGGCGTTGGGTGAGAACGCAGCAGATAGCACCTCTTCCAAGCCGGTTTGCACGAAGGGGGTCAGCTGCTGGCTGAGGTCTTTACCAGGATGGTTGACGTACAGCTGCTGGTTGACGGTGCGACTCTTCAGCAGGAAACCCGCGCTGGAGCCGGTGCCGGTGAAATCGATGGTGGCCAGCGTGGTTCCACTCGGGATCGGCGCGCGGTCGATGTCCGAGCGCACCTCGATACGCACGTAGTTTGCGGTCGAGGTCGTCACATCGGTCAACCGCACCGCCTTCTTGCTGTCTAGCGCGACCGGCGACGTCTGATCGGCGATGGTGCCGAGCGCTGTTTTTTGCGGAACGAACGGCGTCGGATAGAGCAAAAATAGGTTGTCGACCTTTTTCGCCAAGCAATCTGCGACGGTGCAAGAGTTGTCGGCGTTCGTGTCTTCGTCCGCCAGATCGCAGATGTTGTTGACGTTATTGTCCCAGCATTTGGCCGACTGGGTCGGTGGCGAATAGGTGACCTTGGCGCGCAACGTGCCGAGGACGGGCGTGGTGAACGTGACCGTGTAGCCGGTAGCGGGGTCGTACGACACCCACTTGCGTTCCAACAATTTGACTGGCTCTGGGCTGGCATCCGCACCCGTGCTGTCGACCGCCGCGGCGAGCAGCCGCACGTCGGTCTCCGGATCTGGGAACGGTTGAGCCAAACCTGCCGACGAATTGCTGGCTTGAACCTTGTCCACCAGCAACTTCGAGATGCGTGGATTGTCACCCAATGCATCGGTGACGGTGTACCAAAGCTCGCCGCTGTTCGCCCAGAACACGTTCGAAGCATTGATACCCGTAGCCGTGAGTCGGTAGCGATCGAGGATGCGCGCTTCGCCTTCCGGGCTCACCTTGGGGACGATCGTCGCGTACTCCAAGGTCGTCAGCTTTTGACCGTCCCCGAATGGGATCGCGAACTCATTCGAGCTCGAATCATAGGCGAGGTAGAACAAGCGAGAGCCGCGCGCCTCGGTGTTGTCGCCATTGGGAATGCTGAACACGTTCGATTCGAAGACGACGGCGCTGGCGTCCGGAGCAAAGCGGGGACGGCGAGCGCTGATCCCGCGCGCTGCATCGCCGAATCCAAACGTCACTTGACGAGCATTGGAGCCGTCGCCGTTCGCGATCCAAATCTCGTAGCTTCCGCTCTTCGACGATGCGAAGACGATTTTGTCGAGTATCGGGCTGTAGTCGACATCGGCAGCCTGGCTGTCGGGCTCGCGCAGCAGGCGCTTTTGCGCCATGCCGGTCGTGTCCATGCGTTCGAGGCCGAACAGCCCGCTCTCCTCCGAAGCGAAGTAGATCAGCTGTGGCGTCTTGGTTCCCGTTCCGGCTCCCTCTTCTCCGATCTTGAAGTTCGGGGAAAATTGCGGGCATTGAAGTACTGGAGCCGTGACCTCGGGCGGTGCGGTGGTGCCGTTGACCATGACGGGCGCACCGTCGAGATAGAACAGCGCCTTGAGCGCGCTCGCGTCGTAGGCGATCGCCAGGTGCGCCCACTTGTGGTTGGGCAAGCCCGACTTAATCACCTTGGTGGCGGCGCCCGTCAGCGTTCCCGACATCCATTCGAGGTCGAATGTGTCGTCGGCTTTGGGCGCGAGAGTGACGGCAAACAAGGCGTTTTCGCTCAGCGGATGGTTGTGGCTCCACAACACCTGGCGGGTCGCGCCCTGATCGCCTTCGGCATAGAACCAGAACGACGCCGTGAAGTTCTGATTGTTCGACGCAAGCGGCTGATTCAGCGTCACCGGCAGCTCGAGGTGATCGCTGATGCCGTCGAGGAACACGCCATTGCCGCTGACGCCCTTCACTGCGTCATCCGCCTGAACGACACCGCGCTGCAAGGCACCGTAACGCGCCACGGCTTTGATGCGCTCGGGCGGCGCTTGGCCCTGAGAGTTGAGCGCAGGGCAGCTACCAGAGCTCAATTGCAGATCGCACAGCGACTCACCCGTTTCCACCTTGGCAACGTCGAGCGGCTTCTGAGCGTTGTCGAAGCTGTAGTGCAAGAGCAGCCGATTGCCGTTGGGGTCGGCGCCGTGCACGTTGAGCACCCGGGCTCGCTGCGGATCGGTCAGCCCGCCCCACAGCGAGTCCTTAGTGAGCTCCTCCTTTGCCTTGCCCTGGTTGGGGGCGAGGCTCCAGGTTCGATCAGAAGGCGAGACGCTGAAAGACAGCGTGCTCTGAGCCGCACTCGTGCGAATGAAGACGAGTTCGATGATCGGACCGGTGCCAATCGGCGCGGATGATTCAGCGCCCAGGACCGTCAAACGCAGGCGGTCTGGCCCCATTTGCCGCGATTGCAGCTCTTTGCCGCGATTGGTCAACGCTGCCAGCGGCCGCGCGTCGCCCAGGAGCAACTTGTCCCCTTCGTAGCTGAGGTACAGATCCAACACAGTCGCGGGGACCGGGGAGTAGTCGTAGTGGACCCGGACCACGACTTCATCGTTGTCTTGCGCGATCTCCTCGAGGTGGAAGGCGGTGCAACCCGCAGACGTCGAAGCGCAATCACGCGCGGCGCACAGCTTTCGGTTCGCATCCGGAATGTAGCGACACTCCTGATCGAAGCTCGGGCAAGGGTTGTCCGCGTCGCAAGTCTTGAACCCGTTACCTTCCTTGGCCTGGCAGAAGGCTGCGTCGTGTGTCGCGGTGCAGTTCCGGCAAGCCTTCGCTGGCACAACCGCGCCATCTTCGTAGCAAATGCTTGCCCCACTTCCGCCATCCAGGATCTCCAGCATCGCCAGCTGGCGGTCGATGTCGTCGACTTTACCGTCGCGGTTCTTGTCCCAGCGTTGCTGTTTGGCCGGACAGGCCACCAAACACTCGTCGAGCAGGGCCGCCTTGCCGTAGCTACAACGCGTCGAACAATCGAGGTACTGCTCGAGCACACCCAGGTCGGGACCTGTGAGAGGGCCGCAATCAGTGCAGGTATCGGGCTTGCATTGGAACTGCCCGTCACAAATGGCGGTCAGCCCAGAACAATCACCGCAATCGAGCACACCGCCGCAGCCGTCGTCCGGATGCCCGCAGACTGCAGCTTGGTCGCTGCAGGTTTGCGGGACGCACGGGCAAAAGTTGTTCTCGCACGTACCGGTCGCGCACACTCCGCAGTCGACCTGGCCGCAAGCGCCGCCATCAACTACACCACAGCTAGGCCCCGAGTCTGCCTGTTCGCGAGCCTTGCAAACTGCGGCGGGCGCGCAGTGATCCAAACACGCGCCTTCGACGCAGGTCAGCTGACTTCCGCAGCTTCCGCAGCTGATGGGGCCGCAGCCAGCCACCGTGACCTCACCGCAGGTACGCGAGCCACACTGCGCAGCGGGCGAGCAGTCGACGATGCACTGCTGTTCCTCGCACTTTTTGCCTGCGCCGCAGGCGCCGCACGAAAAGCTGCCGCACAGGCTGTCTTCCATGACTCCGCAGCTGGCGATCGCCAAAGAGCAGAGTTGGGCAAAGTCACAGCCGGCAGGCGCAACGCCGGTCACGCGCAGATTGTCGATGTCGGCGGTCTCCACGCCAGAGTTGCCATTGGCGTTACTCTTCAGGCGCACGTAGAGCGTGGTCAGTCCCTCGGCAGCCGCCGGCAAGGGCGTGTTGACGGTGGTCCAAGCGGGCGTAGAGCCGTGGACGGCAACTTGCAGCCAGGTCTTGCCGTCTTTCGACCACTCGATGGTCAGCGTCTCGCCGGGATCGTATTCAAGCGTGCGATAGTCATAGTGAATTTGAATCCCAGTATAGCCAAGCGTGCTAATTTCTAGACTATTTTGAATCGTGCACGCTTCACGCAGTTCGACACCGAACGACGAAGCATTGGCGGCCGAGCTCGTCACCGTGGCGCACTCCCCCGTGCGTTGAATCGCACTGGGCCACATGCCGCTTTCGAAGTTTTCGTCCAGCAGCAGATTTTCAGCGGTGGACCCTGCGGTTTCCCCCTCTTTTTTATCGTGATTGCACGAAAACAGGGCGAAAGCCGCGACAAAGACCAAACAGCTGCGCAGCGCCCGAAAGGCGAGCGCGGAGGCGCGAATAACCCTTAAGGGTGATAATGAACGCGGCAGAACGACTAAGGGTGTCGACATTCGAACGTTTACCTCGTCACGATCACTTCAGAATCGTAAGAGCTCGATTGCAGGGCCGAATCGGATTCTGGTGGAGCAAAGATTTGCTGTCGGCGCTGGAGAGAAAATTTCACTGGGCCCCACTCGTCCAACGACAGCGTCAGCTCGACGACGCGCCCATCAGCCAGAAGCTGCGTGTTGGTCGGCTCGTACGCGACGACTTGATAGGATCCGTCGCCTCGTCGCCGCCACGGCTGGGTCCAGGGCTCGAAGAGGACCAAGCTCTTGTCCGCCTTGGTGAGCGCAGCTCCTGCAACCGCTGCACGCACCACGGCCGCGCGGCTGCCGCGCAGCCTCAAGTCGGCGATGCGTGGTCGGGGTTCGAGCTCGGTCGGGGCGTAGTCGACGGCGAGCGTGACTTGCTGCAGCTTGCCCCCGCTGAGCTTTTTGCCGACCAGGCGCAGCGAAAGCGGGCAACTTTCGCAGGAAATTGCCTCAGAGCAGCTGCCCTGCACGCAGGATTGGCTGTCGGTGCATGAGCCGCACGCCGTTCCGCACATCTCCCCGCAGCTGAGCTTCTGGCTCTCGCAGGTGTCCTTGCAGTCTTCGGGCGCGACGCATTCAGAACTCGCGTTGCACACGGTCCCCGCAGCACAAGGACAGTAGCCGCCGCACCCGTCATCACAGCGGGTTCCGTCGCAGGATGGCTTGCATTCGCAGTGACCGTAGACGCAGGCCTGGCCGTCATCGCAAGAACCGCAGTCGGCCCCACACACGGATCCACAACTCCAGCCTGCACTGTCGCAGCTGTCGTGACATTCTTCTGGCGCCACGAAAATCCCAGTTGGAGACTGCACGAGTCCGTCAGGACACGGGCAAGTCCCTCCACACTCATCGTCTTGGCAAGCAGTCTCATCCGAGCAATGCGGCTGACACTGACACTGTCCGTCAACGCACGCTTCCCAAGAAGCACAGTCTTTGCTGCATGCCGAAGCGGCTGGAGGCGTAGTAATGAGCGCAGTGGGAGCGGGACTAGAATTATTGCATCCGAGCAACAGCCCGCTAAAAGTCGCGACAAACAGCGCAAACCGCAGCTTTGCTGCTGAAAGCGCGAAGCGATGATGCACGTGCTCACTTCCGAGTGCGCGCTCTACCACCGACCATGTCCATGCTGACACCACCGCGAGCGTGCCTATATCAGTGGCGCGTGTGAACAATCAAATAATTTTTTTCTGAACCCGGCTCATTTATGAATCATGACTCCGAGTGTGAGCGCACGGTTTCAATTTCACGTATTCGATGCAAGTGGCGGGTTAGAAAATCCGACATTTGCCGAACGCGCTCTTTCTCATCGGCGACACGGTATGAGCGCTCGGAGCATCACTCCTTAGAGTGAGTGCGGAAGAGCACGGGGAGTCGACCGTCCCAGCGCACATTTGTGCGCACATATGTGCGCGCTTCGTAGTTCGACTCGATCACGCCACGCCGACAGCGAGTCCAAATGGGGACTGGCGATATTCGCCACCCCCATCAACTGGTGTTGAGTGCGAGGCACTGCGACGACCGCCGAACATCGCCATGGGTGCCTGGCCGTGGCGCTCCATCCTCCTGGTCACGACGCGGACCGAGCAGCTCACACTCGAGGGTTGATCCGATCACACGACGACGGCAGCTGCTTCAGCATTCGCCGAGCGGCCAAGAACGGCGACAAAGAAAGGTGTGCAAGCTCGCGCCCGCCGCGGAAGCTTTGGCAATTTGAACCGAACTGCGCTTCCAAGCGCAGGCGCCTGTTTTCGGCCTGCGCCGATGTGTCCGTTCGTAGGGAGGCATGCCGCCTCGCGCGGCGCCACAACTACGAAAGCTCAGGTATCGGGACCTTTCGCCGTAGTGGGTCTTTGTGCACGCCCCCTCGGATTCGTGCTTGCTCGTTAGAACGAGTACCGCGAGATATACACGCCGCGACTGCTGTTCGGCTTGTCCGTTCCCGTTCCCGGATCGAAATCGACGCTCGACGAATAGTCGCCCAGCACGAACAGATCGGATTGGCCCGAGGCGAGCACCGGGTAAGAAGTCGGCGGTAGTGGCAACGTGCTCAAGAGGGCGCCGTTCGACCCATCGAAAATTTGCACGCTGGGGTTGCCAGTGGACGGTCGATTCAATACCGCGATTCGCCCGCCGGGCGCGGCGCTCACCGCGTACGGCATTTGGCTGAGCGCCGTGCGCCAAACGATCTGCCCGTTGGTGACATCGAGTCTGAACAAGACGTTGCCGGTTTGGTCCAGCAGTGACTGTCCTCCATTGAAGGTCATGAAGCCGTTGCCCTCCGCGGTGACAGCTAGGTCTCCGCCCGAGAGCGCAGCAAGACCAAGGGTTGGCCCATAGTCGCCCTCGCTGATCCAGGGCCCCACGGAACTCGACTCGCCGCGGATACCGAAGATGAACGCATCTTCCCCGCCAAATTGATAAGGGTTCGCCTTGAACGGCCATTGAGTCGGCGAGAGCGGGTTCAGCGAGACTGAGCTGTCGACTCCGGGCGCGCCCCAAATCCACGCCGTGGTGCCGTCAGCACCGGAGAGCGCGCCGATGGCGTAGCTCGAACCTTGGCACGTCACGGTCCCAGAAGTGCCGCTGTCGATCACGCGACACGCTTGACCCGGCGATTCACGGCTCGACACCGGATAGAATGTCAGGAAATCGCCCTGAGTTGCCCTGGGCACAACGAACAACGCGTTCCCGGAGGAAGTAGTTGTGGTTGGATACTTGGCCTCCCAGGTCAAGTTGCCGGTAACGCCGTTTACGCGCGCCAGTCGCGCGCTGTACGTGCCTGCGACTGGGCCAGTGGGTTGATCATATTTTACGTAGCTCAGCGCAAAATCGGATGGGGGAACGAGCGCCAGGGCGGATTCACGACTGACATTCGTTGAGCCGGTCAACGTGTCTCGGGACCGGTACCAAGCGAGGTTGCCATCAGCCGTGTAGCGCGCATAGCCGACTCCGGTCATGGTCGTCTGCATACTGGCGCCCTGATCGTAAAGCGCGAGGTCACCCGTCAATTGCAGCACAAGGTCGCCTTGCGCCTTGTTCGTAAAGACGATCGCGCTGTTGACCTGACCGCTGCCGCTCGTTTGGTCGGTAGCAGGAAGCACCCGCGTAGATCCGTACGTAGGCAAACATTGGCTCCTCGAGCAAAACTGATAACTGGCGCAAGCAGTGGCACAACCAGATCCTCCGCCATGGCCGGCGCTCCCGGCTGTCCCAGTGCTACCAGCCATTCCTGGAGTTCCACCAGTTCCCGCCGAACTGCTGCCACCCTGCGGTCTTCCCGCATCGCCGCCCATCTCGTCCGTGGTTCCCGCGCTGCCTGCGTCAGCTCCGGCCACACCAGCGGTGGATTCGTCGTCAGGCTTGCCTCCGCGTCCGCCGTCGTTGGTGGTTGATTAGCCAGCGGTGCCCGCGCTTGAAGAGCCGGAACTCCCTGCGGCCCCTCCGTCTCCTTGCCCAAACTTGCGATCTGGCGAACTGCAGCCGTTGGCGATCAAAAACCCCAGGCTTGCGACCAAGCCAACCGAACTCACTCGTTTCATTCTTATGCTTCTCGTCGAAACCCCGCGGGCCGTCAGCGAGAGCGTAGCAGGACGCGGCACGAACAACACACTTCGTCGAGTGGGCGGATTCGGCCGGCGCACAGAGCAGGCACTGGGCGCCTGCAGGTCGCTCCCCGCCGCACACGCGGCTGGGAGCGACGAGCGCTTAGGTCACGGCGTTGGGAAATTGCCACTCATCATGAGCAGCGAGAGCATTCCCAGCGTGGAGGGGAAGTAGGTGTGGTTGTAATCACCGTTCTCCATGATATCGAGCATTGTTCGGAACGAGCGGTCACGCATCGCTGCGTTCCCGATGGCCATGCCGCCGACACCGATCGGCCCAATGTACGAGCCCTGCATGTCGATGGCTTTCGCGTGCACGGCACCCGAGCCTTTGATCCAACCTGCCTTCATCAGGTCGATGCTCGCGCCTGCGTCGTACTTGGCCGCGAAGAAGTCCACGATAGCCTTGAGCCCACTGCTGTCGCCGCCACCGAGGCAGACGTCGGCACCCAAGCGCCAGGGCACGCGCGCCGCGTCGTAACCCATCGCCCCACTGGCGTCTTGAATCTCGCTGGTGACGTCGGCGCCATTCGGACCCGAGGGTGCGCCGCTGCTCTTGTCGGCCCAATCAGTTGGAATGCCACTCGTCGTCTTGGTGATGTTGCCATTGACCAGCGAATAGTTAGCGCTCACAGCACCTGAAAGGCTCGTAAACTTGCGCATCCAAGCAGGCGCGAAATACGACGGGTTGTACGAAGCATTGTGAAAGCTGCTGCCCCCCGTGACGATATTGCTCACGAGATCGTTGCTGGCAATCGCGCTCGCCATTGCGTCGGCTTTCGCCTTGTAGCCGCCGCTCGGCCACTGCTTGTCCGCCATCAGGTAAGCGAAAGCAATGTCCAGGTCCGCATCGCTCGCTGATCCGGATTTGTCCTCGCGCCAGTTCATGAGCCCGCTGCTCAGTTTACCGGACACATATCCGGCAAACTTGTCGAACGCGGTCTTATCGCCCATGGCAGCAGCGATCAACATTCCGTAGCCCATCGCTTCGGAAGTGACGTGGTTGTCCTGCTCGGGCGCGACGATATGATCGTTTTGGACGAAGTTCTTCGTCCACGTCGCGTATGCTTGCGCGATTGCAGAACTGAAGTTCGCAGCGCCAGTCGCGGGCGTACACGTGCCAACGTTCGCATTCTGCGGGAATGGTTTGGCCGGCGATCCGTTGGACGGCGAAGCCGTCTTCGGGCTGCTGCACTCACCCGTGATGAACTCTACGTCATCGACCCAGAAGTCGAAAGCCAAGCCCTTCGCGAAGGGCGGGTATCCGGCCTTTTGATATGCGCCGCTATAGTCCTTGCCCTGGTTGAACTGGAACTGCAGCTTGAGCAAGTTCTTGGCGGTCGCGTCACGCTGCGCGTTGCTGAGGTTGCTGGGCAACGAGAGCGGATACAGGTCGCGATCGAAGCAGAAAGTAAACGTCTTGAAGGTATTGCTCAGCTGACCGTCAGCACTACCCGGCGAGATGAACTTGCCCAGGTGCTGATAACACCCGCGCTCCGCCTTCTCCGTCGTCTTCGCCGCGGTGACGCACGCGCCACCCGGGTTCGACTTGTCTTCCGTGAACGGCGTCGACAGATTGAAGCGCACGGGCGACTTCGCGTCCGCGCCGCTGCCCATCTTCGCCTTGAAGCGAACACCGGTGAAGTTCTTGGCCGATGCGTCGTACACCATGGGCATCTCACCCGTGCCCGCGAAGTTCATGCCGAAGCCCACGTAGTCGTTGTAGCCGGAGCCGGTGACGTGCAACGCGAACTTGTCGCAGTCTGCGGTGCCGCCGGAAGCTTCGACCTTCATCATTTGGGTCATCTTCGAGGCATCATTGAAAATGCCCCAGGTTCCGCTGCGGCCTTCGTTCGCAATCACCACCGGATCCATCGCGGCGGTGCCTTCTTCGAAGTCCGAGATCATGCCCGGCTTGGCCGCGCAACCGTTGCGGCCCGGAGGAATCACGACCGAGCCGCCGGCGCTGCCGCCCGAGCCCGAGCCCGCCGTGCCGCCACTCGTTCCGCCAGCGCCCGTGGCACCTGCAGCGCCGGCCGGGGCAGCGACGCACGCGCTGTTCGAACAGATCTGGCCCGCGGTGCACACCATGCCGCAGTTGCCGCAGTTGGCGGGGTCACTCACGGTGTTTACACAAGCGTTCGAGCACGCCTTGGTGCCCGTCGGACAACTCGAGGTGCACATGCCTGCGCCGCACAACGGCGCCGTTGAATCACAGACCTTGCCGCACGCGCCGCAGTTCATCGGGTTCGAGGTCAGGTCGGTACAGACGTTGTTGCACTTGGTCGCGCATTGCGCGGTGCCGCCGGCCGTGCCGTTCGATCCGCCCGCGCCGGGTGAATTGCCATTGCCGCTCGCGCCACTGGGGCCGCCCGTGGGCGTGCCTGCGGAGCAACTCACCGCAAGAATTGCCGAGGAGGCGAGAGTCAGCGAAGCGCCGACGAAACGCGCGCGAAATGCGCTAGTATTTGGCAGGAACCGGTTCCACATCAAGGCACCCAATCTCGTTCAAGGTTGGAAAAGGTTGAGGAGGCGCGCCACCTCGGCGCAACTCGACGTGCTTCACTCTGCCCCCACTGTAGCGCGCAATGCTGTGAGGGAAAGTGCGCATAAATCCACGCTCTCGCTGAAACTCGGCTGTTTGTCTCAATTTGCACGGCGACAGAGGCAAGAACTCTTCCCAACTGCCGACAAATTTGTATTTGCGCTCAGTGAGGGTTGATTTGCTGGAGAATATGTGATCGAGAACTCGCGCTCAGCACGCGAGTGTCCGGGCTACTGCTGGCATGCGACTTGCTGACGGGGCTCTCGAGGTTGTGGCAATCTCTGCGGCCGTCAGGCGGGAAATTCATGAGTGCTCTCAAGATCCTAGTCGTCGATGATCAACCCGCGGTGTGCGCGGCGCTCGAGCTGCTCTTTGATGTGCATGGCCTCGAGACACTGACCGCTCGCACCCCGGAGCGCGCACTCGAGCTCGTGCGCTCTGAGGACTTGGGCGTCGTGCTGCAAGACATGAACTACCACCGCGACGCGACCAGCGGTGAGGAGGGCGAGGCGCTGCTGCGGCAAATCAAGCAGCTCGACCCGGATCTCCCCGTGCTGTTGATGACCGCCTTTCAATCTTTGGAGACCGCGGTGCGCCTGGTCCGAGAGGGCGCGAGCGACTACATCGCCAAGCCTTGGAACGACGACAAGCTCGTCGCTACGGTCAAAAATCTGCTGCGACTTCGCGAGCTTTCGCGAGAAAATCTGCGCCTGCGCACGCAGACCAATCGCGCGCGAGCCGATCTCGCGCACGGTCACGACCTGTGCGGCTTGGTCTACGCGAGCGCTGCCATGCATGAGGTCGTCACCTTGGCTGCCAAGGTCGCCCCCTCGGAAGCAGCCGTGCTGATCACGGGGCCGAACGGTTCGGGCAAGGAACGGCTCGCGCAGATCGTGCAGGCCAACTCACGCCGCAAGGATCGCCCATTCGTGCAGGTGAACGCGGGCGGCTTACCGGACGAGCTCTTGGAGGCCGAGTTGTTCGGTGCAGAAGCGGGCGCGTATACCGGCGCCAAGAAGCTGCGCATCGGTCGCTTCGAAGAGGCCGACGGCGGGACCTTGTTCTTGGACGAGATCGCCAACCTCTCGATGATGGGGCAGATGAAGCTGTTGCGCGTGCTGCAGACCGGCGAGTTTCAGCGTCTGGGCAGCAACACCACGCGCAAGAGCGATGTGCGCTTGATCAGCGCGACCAACGCGGACTTGCCGCGCGCCATCGCGCAGGGCGCATTTCGGGAAGACCTGTTTTTCCGCCTCAACGTGATCGAATTGAGAATTGTCGCGCTGCGCGACCGACCGGACGACATTTTGCCGATCGCCGAGTTCTTTCTGAAGCGCCACGCCGAACGCAATAGCCGCTATTACGAGCTCGACGCGGAGGCGCGCCGCGCGCTCGTCGATCATGACTGGCCGGGTAACGTGCGCGAGCTCGAAAATCGCATCCAGCGCGCGACGCTCGTGTGCCAGAGCGCGCGTGTGACCGCGGGAGATCTCGGGTTGGTGGCCACCGGCGGAGCGCGACGAGCTTCGCAACCCGGGGTCGAGCAAGCATTCGTGCCGATGCCAGCGGCGCCCACGCCTTCCCCCGCGCCGTCTGCACAGGATCCGGAACGCATGGAGATCGAGCGCGTACTCGTGGAGAGCGGCGGCGTAATCGCGACCGCGGCGGCGCTGCTCGGCATCAGCCGCCAGGCCTTGTATCGTCGCATGGATCGCCTCGGCATCGAGCTCGAGCGCAGGCCCAAGGCTTGATGACGCTGGCCACGCTCGGGTTCGCACTGAGTAGCCTCGGACTGCTCGTTGCGTTGGTTTTTCTGCGCAAAAAGGCGCTCAAAGCGGGCCTCCTGGAGCAAGCGTTGCGAGACGCGCGCGCCGAGCATTTGCAACAAGCGCGGCTGCTGCAGACGGTTGTCGAGAATGCCCCAATGGCCATCGTGGTTTACGGGCAAACCGGCAAGTTGCTCTATTCCAACGCGGAAGCGCGCGAGTTGTTCTTCGATCGCCAATCGCTCACCGGTGAGAACTTCTTGCGACTGCTCGATCGGGCGCCAGAGGCGTTGCGCCAGGCCCTGGTGACCGAAAGCGACGCGCTGTTCACCGTCGATCAGGATGGTGAAGCGGGGACCTATCATTTGGCCAAGCGTTACTTCGAGCTCGAGCGCGAGCCGTACACGCTGCTGATGGTGAAGCACCTCACCCCCGAGCTCGGTCGCCAAGAGATCGAAGTCTGGAAGAAAGTGCTCCGCATCATCAACCACGAGCTGAACAACTCACTCGCGCCCATCTCTTCGATGGTGCATTCGGCGCGGTTGATCGCGAAAAACCCCGATAAGCTCGACAAACTCGAGCGAGTATTCGAGACCATCGAAGAACGCACCTCGCATTTGGCGGCGTTTTTGGAGGGCTATGCGCGCTTTGCTCGCCTGCCCAAGCCGCGTTCCGCGCGCGTCGCCTGGGGGCCTTTCCTAGACGGCATCCGCATGCTCTATCCGGAGCTCGTCATCAGCGGCGCGCCAAGCCAAGACGGCTACTTCGACGCCGGCCAAATCCAGCAAGCGTTGATCAACTTGCTGAAAAACGCGTTCGAAGCGAGCGTAGATCGCGCGGGCGTCGAGCTGAGCGTAAGTTCGGCTGATGGCGGCGCGACCACGCTCACCGTCGCGGATCGCGGAACCGGCATGACGGACGAGGTGCTGAAGAACGCGCTTTTGCCGTTCTTCTCCACGAAAGAGAAGGGCACCGGCTTGGGGCTCGCGTTGTGCCGAGAGATCGTCGAGGCGCACCGCGGAAAGCTGCGCGTCGCGCGCCGTGAGGGCGGCGGAATCGAGGTCTCGATGTGGCTCCCGAGCCGCACAGTCGTGCTTCCGGGCCGCACCGGGCGGCTCACGCTCACGCGGTGACCGGCCACGGCCGACTCCAAAGGAGCGGTCGGCGCAACTTACCCGCCCCTACCCGGACACGCGGACACGCGTCCGGACAGCTGTCCGCGACAATCAGCGAAATGAGTAGCCGAGGGCGATGGTCATCACGATGTTGCTTCGGAAGAGCGCGTTGAGCGCCTGCTCTTCGTCGTGAGTCGGGGTACCGGTGACGATCTCGACCGGATCACCGTTCAACACCTGAGCCCAACCAGCGGAACCGACGATCGTGAAGCCATTTCCGGCGACCCAATCCACACCGGCAACGCCCTGGAACCACTGGGATGGCTGGATTTTTACGTTCAACGGGGTTCGGCTAGGATCGTCGTTCTTGTCGCTGATCTCGAGCGGCTCGGAGCCGAAGCCACTCGCGATCATCGCGCCGACCCCGATGAACGGGGTGACTGGGCCTTTGAGAAGCAGGTAGCGGGCGCGTAGACCGATCTTCCAACCCAGCAGGGAGAGGCCTGCCCCCAAGTCGACTGACACGTTGGGGTGCGCGCGAAACGTCAAATTCGGGCCAAAACCCGCGATTCCGTTCCAACCCACTTCACCCAACAAGGCGAGTCGACGCTGGGAGCGGATCGGGCCTGTCGGGTGGCGAACCGGCTTCTGCGAAGGATCCAACACCACCACTGGCGGCGGCGGCGCGACGGGCTCCGGGGCTGGTGTCGGCGGCGGCGCCGTGTCGTCCAACGTGGGCAAGGTGTCGCTGTCTTGCGCGTGCGCGTGCCGCGGGATGAATGCGCAGACCGCTGCAGCGCAAAGAGCCAAGCAGCGGACAGTGAGCATCATCCCCGAGGCATAAGCACGAGTTGGGCCAAGTTTACGCGAGCTCAAAATGTACCTCCGAGCATGGCCCCGAGGCCATCGGCAAAAACCATAGGAGCGACTCGCACCTGCGCCTTCGGGGCCGGGGCGGGCGGCGGTGGCTCCGCGCCGGGTCGCGGCCCCATGCGATAGAGCAATTGCGGGTCGGGCTGATCGAGCTCGTGCAAAAACAAGCCGGTAATGAAAAATCCAGCGGACGCGGCCAGCGATACGCCGGTCGCGAGGCGGAAGCGATCGCGTTCATTGATCGACGTGTTGTAGCTGGTCAACTCGGCCGGACTCGCGTTCTGAGTCTTGATCGTGCCCAAAAATTGCTCGGCGTCGCCCTCCGAGCGGATCGCGAAGGAACTGAAAATCAAGCTGGTGCCGAGCGACACACCGCCAGCGATGAACAACACTTGAGAAGTGATGCGTTGCGGGGTCTGCTCGAGAGTCACGCGTATGTTCTGTTGCTTGCCGCGCTGCAGCGTGACTTCGCGCAGCGCCACGGAGTGGCCCTTTTGACCGACTGCAACGCGGTGTTTGCCGCTCGACAGCTGCACCATCACGCCCTCACCACCGGGGCTCACGTACGCACCGTCGATGTAGATGTCGGCGTCGGGCGCGGTCCAAATCCCGAGCGTGCTCGGCCGCTCGCGGAGCGGAACTGGGGTCAGCGTGAGTTCGCCGGGGATCGCGTTGATCTCGCGATCCGTGGGAAAGAAGCCGGGCGCACTGACGTGCACGTGATGCTTTCCAGGTTCGACTTCACGAATCAACGGTGAGGACACGGCGGGTGTACCGTCGAGCACGAGCTCCGCACCCGGTGCGTCCGTGGTGATCAGCACGCGCGTCCGACGGGTGGCGTTGTTCACGTTGTTCTCGGTCGCCGAGGAACTCTTGGGTTGCGCGACCGCCAGCGGTTCGAGTTGCGAGAGCGCGTCGAGCGCGTCGGCGCGCCGCGAGCCGGTCGGCGCGAGCTCGATATAGCGCCGAAATAGCGTGATCGCGCGGTCCAAGTGCTCGCGCTCGTGATCCACGAAGTATTGGCGGCGATGGGCCTGCGCGAGCGAGAAGGCGATCGCCGGCAGCGGCGTCAGTTGATAAGCCGCATCGAGCGCTTGAATGGCGGCCAAATAGTCGCCTGCGGCGTAGGCGGTCGCGCCTGCTCTGAAATCTTCTTTCGCGCGCTCGAGGTCCGACGAGGAGTCCGCGGCCTGGGCCGCGCGTGGCCAGCCAGCGGCGGCGAGCGCGAGCGCGAGTGCGAGCCATGCGCGCTTCATCGCACCGCGAGCTCCGCTTTGAGTACGCGCAGGTTGCCGGCCTCCGAAAATACCAAGTCGGTCAGGTGATCGCCGTTCACGTCCGCGGCGACGATGCCGGTGCCGTTGTTCACGGTCACCCCGCCAGGCACGAGTTCTGGTGCAGGGAAAGCGTGCGCGATCGGCGCGCGGACGAGGCGCAACGCGGTCTTCGTGAGATAAGCGAGACCCGCATGCTCATGGTCGAGCGCCCCCGCGGTGAAGGCTTGCGGCGAGTCCTCGATTGCCGAAACGCGCACGATATTTTGGCTCGAAAAGTGCCCCGTGCCGTCGTTCCATAGCACGTACAAGTGTCGGTCATCCGCGCCGCTCTTGCCGGTCAGTAGTGCCAGATCGGGCGGCGGCTCGTTCTCACCGGGCTCGGACGGCATTTGCTCGTCGAATCGGATGGCTGCGATCTGAGGATCCGCGCACGGTTCGTCGATGATCACGGGCTTGCGCCGCGCGGTTCCGAACGAACCGCGCGCGTCGGCACCGAGGATGAGCAACCCACAATGGTTCCCACCATCCGCGGGCATCGCGAAGACCGCCTCGTCACGCCCATCATTGTCGAGATCGGCGGAGGTGCTGGCGACGTCCGCCGTGACCGAATCGTCGGGCATGAATACGACCGGGTTCAACCGCGGATCGAGCTCACCGGGTAGACGCTTTGGCGAAGCACCCGGATCGAGGATCGCAGGCACCAACCAGACGTTGATTGGCCGAGGTCCACCGCTCGCTCGGAAGAAGGCAAGCGCCATCAAATCCGTATGCTCGGAATCGATGAAGCGGCCGGAAACTACGGCAAATGCCCCTGCGTCTTGCACCGAGCTGTTCTCGGAGAACTCGGTCAGTGCCATCGGCGCGAAGGGCACGCGGTCCGGGCCGCCCGTCAGCAACGTGAGCGCGCCGAATCGTTGGCTATCGACGTCTTCGGTCGCACACACCGTCAAGTAGTCTCGACCCGAATCCCGATAGCTGCCCAGTGACTCGGCGTTGTTGACGTGCCCGACTGCGATCGGCGTGCCGAGCGGCGCGAAGGCGCTGCCGAAGGCGACCTTCAGCGTCGATCGGGTCTGGTCGGTGACGGGGACTTCGAATAAGGCCAAGTCGGTGATCGAATCACCGTCGACGTCGGCAGTGGTCAGGAATTGAACGGGGGCAGAGGTGGTGACCAGGCTCGACGAGAGATATTCGGTGCCGGTCCCGTTGTAGAAGTCGAGGTTCAAACTCCCGCTCGATGCGGTCACCACGTCCGGCTTGCCATTACCGTTGAAGTCGGCAATTTTGGCCACCGTCCAGCGGGCAGTATGCAGATTGGGTAGGTCGAAATACTTCGGCGTGGCTCCGACGTACGCGGTGGAGGAGATCAAGATTCGATCTGGGAACACGAAGTCGAGCACGCCATCGCCGCTGAGATCACCGAGCGCGAGCGGAGTGCCGCTCGGGAAAATCGGATCTTCGACGGGATAGACGTACGGCGTCGCGACCCCGAGTGATACCCCGTCGCCGTAGGCAACATAAGGCACGCCATCAGCACCGAGGAATACATCCAAGTGACCATCGCCGTTCAGGTCGAGCACCTGAGGAGCCGCGTCGATACGAGCGGGAGGCGCGAGCTGGACCTTCGTCAACTCGAAAGTGTCGCGCCAGGTGATCACGCCTTGCTCGCTCGTGTCACAGACATTGACGACATTGAAGGTCGTCGAGCCGCGCATGGCGAACACGGGCTCGTAACAGGGCGAGTGCTTGGGATCCTCGAACAAGTTCCCGCTCACCAGATCACCCACCAGGTCGGCAATGCTGCCAGGAATTGGCAGGCGATTTTCGAGCGCACCGGTTTCGCGATTTCCGAGGTAAAAGCCGCTGCCGTCTTTGAACGAGATCAGCGTCGTGAACGCCGAAGACCAGTCGACCGCGCGATCGGAGATGCCGACGATGCGAACACTCGCATCTTCTTGCCGATAAGAGCTGAAGATCGCGGGCAACCAACTGTGATCGGGTCGTCCCGCCATCGCTCCGACCTGGTCGACCGTGAACGCGACATCGCTAATCGTATCGTGATCAATCGCGTTGAATGTCGGCGATAGGATGGTTTTCGGGAACAGACGCGTCTCGGTCAATACGCCGTGGGCGTCGAAGTAGTTGAACCTCAGACGAGTCGAGCCAATGGCGTCGAGCGGTTCACTGCTCACGACGTCTTGTCGCCCGTCACCGTCGAAGTCACCCGCGTTCAGCGACCAGGCTCCGACGTCGTTCGAGAACGATGACTCGCTGAATGAGCCGGTGGGGGGGCGGCACACGGCGTCCGTATCGCAGCCCCAGCCCGGGGGACAGGAGGTCTGTTTGCCTTGATCGTCGACCGAGCAGTCCCAATGACACTCGAAGCTCGTACCCGGCTTCCGACAGATCGTGCCCGGCGCATCCGAAAAGCCGTCGCAATCCTCCGTGCCTTCGATCACGTGGTTGCCGCAGCCATGGTCTGGAATGGCTGGGAACTCGGTGCAAGCGCCGCTGAGCGCGCACAGCAAACCGAGGGTGAACCGCTGACTCAGCTTCAAAACGGACTCTCGAGATCGCTCGGGATACGCGGGCGTGCTGCCGGCGGCGCTGGCGCGCGCTTGATCGGCTTTGCGGTTGCCGCTTCATGTGCGCTGGGTTCAGGCGATCCGCTCGGTGCGGCGCTCATCACCACTGCTGCACTCGCTGCACTGGGCGCGGCAACCGCGCTCGCCTGCGAAGAGGGAGCAGCGGCAACCGGAGCGGGCGCGGGAGTACTGGCGGACGCCGATGCCGCCGCGATCGAAGAGTCGTGCCAACCGCGACTCAGCCAGAGCGTTGCACCCGAAGCAACGATCGCCAGCAGCGCCCAAAGCGGCCAACGCGAACGCTCTTTGCGTGAAAGACTGGCGCTGCGCACCATTGCGTCGCGCCCCTGGTCGGGATCGGTCAGCCCAGCAGCTCCAGAGGAGAAGGGCTGCAACGTAGTGTCCGCCGTTTCTTGCGATCGCCGACGCGTGTACTCCGAATCGGGTGCTGGACGTGACAAGCGCGGCGGCCCGGAGGGCACGAGAACACCAGCGCGCTCGGCTGCGCTGGCCAGCTCGCTCAGTGCCAAAGAGGCCGTGGCAGGGCGCTGCTCCGGCTTCTTCTCCAGCATGCGCAGCACCGGCTCATCGAGCTCGGGCGGGACGTCCGGGGAGACGTCCGACATCTTCGGCGGCGCTTGGATGATGTGAGCCATCAATACGGCGATGGTATTTTCGCCGGTGATCGGCAGCTGACCGGTCAACATTTCGTGGCACAGAACACCGAGCGCGTAGATGTCCGAACGACCATCGACGACATCACCACGGGCCTGCTCGGGTGACATGTACAGCGGCGTGCCGAGCGGAGTGCCGCTCACCGTGTGCACGCGCGAATCACCGAGCAGCTTGGCCATGCCGAAATCGAGCAATTTGGGGACGGTCTCGCCCTCTGAGTCCCAGATCAAATAAATGTTCTGCGGTTTGAGATCGCGATGCACGACGCCAGCCGCGTGCGCCGCATCCAATGCCTCGGCGATGGGCCGCAGCAGCTGCACGACGTTCTCCACACTGCAGCGCCCCTCGCGCGAGAGGTAGCGATCGAGCGGCTCGCCTTCGAGCAGGTCCATCACGTAGAAGTGGCGCCCGTCGTTCAGCTTTCCGAACGAGAAGATGTCGATGATGTGCCGATTCCGGATCTGGTTCACGGCGCGCGCCTCAGCGACGAAGCGCAGCACCGCGTCGGAGTCGGAGCCTGCGATTCGATGCAAGACCTTCACGGCTGCGCGTCGTTTGAGCAGCGGGTGCACGGCCTCGTACACCGTCCCGAAGCCCCCCTCCCCCAACTTGCGCCCGAGGCGATACTCGCCTGCCATCCAACCGGTGATATCGGGAGGAACGCTGTTGGCTTTGGGTGACGGAGAATCGGCCATGAGCGCCCGAGGGGCCGGACGATAGCATTTGCGGTTCCATCCTGGACCCCCGAAACTCAGCGGCTGAAGCGCAAATTCACGCGAATTGCGGTGGCTGCGGCGTTTCCCGCGTGATCGAGCGCTGGGACGAAAGTTTGGCTCGCGAGGCAAGTGCGGGCCGCCGCGCCGAAACCCTGGCCAGCTGGCGATTCGGAGACGAGCTGGGTTCGTGAAACGCGGCCGGATTTCGCGATCGTCACCATTACCGCGACGTCGCCGACGTCGTCCTGAGCGGAGCGCGGGAAAAAACCGTGGCACGGATCTCCGCCGGGAAGCCGCGGCTTGCGACTCAAGTCCGAAGCCGGCGTCAGCGCATCACCCGCCGGGCGCGCGCTCACCGGGGCGAACGGCGCGTTGCCAGGCACGGGCGCCGCGCGGGCACCGACGGCACCGAGCGCGGCCGTGCCGCCTACGGCGACCACTCCGCCACCGTAGCTTGTGCCGTGAGGATCGGTGGTGAAGTCGACGGCTTCTTCTTGCTGCTGCGCGGGAGCGACGTCGGCTTTGGCCAGATGCAGGGCCCCGGCGCGGGCCGCAGCGGGCGGAGCGGCGGCGGCAACCTGAGTGGGCGCGGCCTTCGGCTCCTCCGGCTGCGCGACTTCCGGCGGTGGAGGCGGAGGTTCAGGCGGGGCCACGAACTCCATTTCCACGGGCGGTCGGGTGCGTTCGACCTCGGTTGCCTTATGGCGCTCGTAAAAGACCAGCGCCGCCGCCGCGTGGCTGGCGAGGGCCAACACCCAGCCGACCGCGACCAGATGACTCTTGCGCGAAGCGCGTCCGAAGAGCTCGCCGACCAACGAATCGAGCGGCATTCCGGCCTGACTCGCTTCGCGATATCCGAGGGGGTCATTCATGATCATCGTCGTCTCCTTGCGCGTGCTACTTGCTCGCGCTCGGGGTCGCCTTGTCGACCTGGAATGCTATCTTGACCGCACCTGCATCGCGGATGGTGTCGACCACGTGCATCACGGTGCCGTGGCTGGCCGCTGACGATGCCGCGATCACCGTGCGGAGCTCGGGATTTTTGCTCAATTCTTGGCGGGCTTGGTTGCGCAGTGTGGCGTCGTCTGCGACGGGCTGACCGTTCGTCAGCACTTTGCCTTGCGCGTCGATGCTCACGGTGAACATGGTCTGCGTGGCCCCCGCGGTCGCCGCCTTGGGCAAGTCGATGGGCACACCGCGACTCGCGATCAGCTTCGCCGTGACCATGAAGATGATGAGCAGAACCAGAGTCACGTCCACGAGCGGCGTGACGTTGATGCCATTGATGCCGTCTTCGTCGTTGCTGCTGACACTTGCCATTGGATGGATTCCTTATTTACTCAGCCGGGGAGCGTGCTGACCCGCTGCATGCTGAAGGTTTCAGGCTGTTCGCGCTGGGACGCGGCGGAACGCGAACCGCTCGGCGTTGCCTGACTATTGGGCTGCGCGGCTTCACCCTTGGCGTAAGCCAGGATGATGTGCGTCAACGCTTCTGAGTTGGCGACCGTCGCGCGGATCTTGCGTTGGAAGTAGTTGAACGCCGCGACCGCTGGAATTGCCACGACCAAGCCGATCGCGGTTGCGACCAGCGCTTCCGAGATCGCCCCCATCACGTCGGTAGCGGGCCCCGTAGCGGTGCCGCCCAGCCCGGTGGACTGCAGTCGGTCGAAGGCCTGCACGATGCCGATCACCGTGCCCAACAGGCCGATGAACGGCGCGTTGTTCCCGAGCGTACCGAGGAACGCCAAGCGTCGCTCGAGCCGCATGCGCTGCAGCGCGGTGGCGCTCGCCATAGCCTCTTCCGCAGCCTCTGGACCGCGCGCGAGTTGTTTCAAGCCTGCCGCCACGATCGCCGCTTCCGCGGACTTCGAGGCGGCAACCAAATCACGTGCACCCGTGACATCGTGTTGGTTCAAGCGCTCTGCGAGCGCCTCGGCCAGCTTGGCAATGTTCTCGCTCACCATCGCGAAGAACCAACCGCGTTCAATCATGATCGCGACGCTCACGACGCTCAGGGCGAGCATCAGGTACATGATGGGAGAGGCACCGACTTCGAGCAGAATATGTTTGGATCGTTCGACGATGTTCGAGTTCATGTGGCGGCACCAAGCACGTCACGTGCCAGCGCTGACGCATCTGAATCCACCGTGAATTTGGCTAAGTTTGGCAGCTAACGGACAGGTACGTTCGCGTGCGACGGACAGCTGTCCGCGCGCGACGGACAGCAACCAGCGGACTCGGACAGCTGTCCCCGCGACTCGGCGGCACCGATCGATGGCGCTTTAAAGGAGAACCAGGTGACTCGCGCATGCATTCCCCCGCTTGGCCCGAACGTTGCTCTAGGCCGGCGCGAGAGGCAAACCATGAAACTCAGTTGGATCGCAGTTGCTTGCGCGCTCGCATATCCGAGCATCGCACTTGGTCAAACCAATGCACCGGACGCACCTGCACTCGTGCCTCCGAAGTTGGTCGAAAATGTCGACCCGACTTACCCCGAAGCCAAGCGCGCAAGCGGTGAGACCGCCAGCGTCGCGCTCACGTTGACCATCGATCGCGCGGGCCAAGTGACGGACGTGGCGGTCGCGGAATCCGCGGGTCCGGAGTTCGACGAAGCCGCCGTCAACGCCGCACGCAACCTGCGCTTCGAGCCCGCGCAGAAGAACGGCGAGGCCATCCCCGCGAAGATCCGCTACGTGTTCGAGTTCAAACTCGCGCCCCCGAGCGAGCCTGCGCCTGCGCCTGCGCCTGCGCCTGTCGCCGCTGTAGCTGCACCCGCGGCTGCGTCGAGCTCGCCGAATCCGCCAACGGCGGCCCAAGCCGCCGAAGACGAGGCGTTGGACGTCGAAGTTCAAGGCGAAAAGCCACCGCGCGAGCCGACCAAGCACGTGATCGCGGCCGAAGAAATCAGCCGCATTCCCGGGACCAACGGCGATGCGATTCGCGCCATCGGCAACATGCCCGGCGTGGCTCGCCCGCCAGGTGGCGACGGCATGTTGATCGTGCGCGGATCGTCCCCCAACGACACCGCGGTGTTCGTCGACGGCACGGACATACCGATGGTCTACCACTTCGGCGGGCTGTCCTCGGTCATCCCCACCGAGATGCTCGAGAAGCTCGACTTTTACCCCGGCAACTTCGGTCCGCAGTACGGCCGCGCGATGGGCGGCGTCGTCGACGTCGGCGTGCGCTCACCGCGCAAAGACAAACTCGGCGGCCTCTTGCAGTTCGATCTGGTCGACGGTCGCCTGCTGGTGGAAGGGCCGATCAGCAAGAGCACCCGCTTCATGCTCGCCGGCAGGCGCTCGTGGCTCGACGCTTGGCTCGGCGCGGCATTGAAGGACAGCGGCGTCGGGGTAACGAAGGCGCCGGTCTACTACGACTACCAGGCGATGGTGGAGCACGACTTCAGCCGTCAAACCACGCTCAGGCTGTTCGCGTTCGGAGCCGATGATCGCTTCAAGTTGATGATCAACAGCCCGAGTTCGAACGATCCCGCGATCGGCGGCGATGCCTCGCAGACCAGCAGTTTCGGCAGGCTCCAAGCGCGCGTCGAGACTCGCCCCTCGAGCAATGCCCGCATCAGCGCGCAATTGTCGGCCGGCCGTGAGGGGCAGCACGTCACGATCGGTGGCTTGGGCTTCGATCTGGGGCTCAATTCGATCGGCGGACGCGCGGATGCGCGCATCCAAGTCTCGCCGGCGCTGACGGCCATCGCCGGTCTCGACTTTCAGTACCTGAGCTACGACGTGACTTGGAAAGCGCCACCCAACGACTTCGATTCGACGCAGAACACCGGCCCACTCTTCGGGCGCCCGATGGTCGAGCTGAAAGGCAAAGGCGACGTTTTCCGCCCCGCCGCATACGCCATGCTCGAGCTCACCCCCGTCGCGGGCTTCAAGCTGTTTCCCGGCGTGCGCGCGGACTACAACACCGACACGCGAGGCTGGACCATCGACCCGCGAATCGGCGTTCGCTACGATCTCCATCCCGGCTTTCCACGCACTACCCTCAAGGGTGGTGTCGGCCTGTATCATCAGCCCCCGCAGCCGTACCAGAGCATCGAGCCCTTCGGCACCAAGGGCGTCGGCAGCCCGAGCGCAGTGCACACGAGCCTTGGGATCGAGCAGGAAATCAGCCGCCCGCTCGAGTTCTCGATCGAAGGCTTTTACAAAGACTTGAACAACCTGGTCGTGCCGGTGGCGGCCGCCGACCAAAGCACGAACGGGCAATCGTACCAAAACATCGGCTCCGGTCGGATCTACGGCTCGGAGTTCTTGCTTCGCTACAAGCCAGAGGGGCGCTTCTTTGGTTGGATTGCGTACACGCTCTCGCGCAGTGAACGGCGCGATGCAGACAACGGCGCGATGTACATCTACGACTACGACCAGACGCACATCTTGACCGCGCTCGGGAGCTACAAGCTCGGTCGCGGTTGGCAGGCCGGCGCGCGCTTCCGTTACATCTCGGGGACGCCTTACACCCCGGTCCTCGGGGGCGTCATGGATTACGACGCGGGCACGTACGCGCCGATCAACTCGGGCAACCTCAATTCAGGCCGCACCGGTGCCTTTCACCAACTCGATCTACGCATCGACAAGACCTGGACGTTCAGTGCTTGGAAACTCAGCGCGTACCTCGACGTCCAAAACACCTACCTGCACCAAAACCCGGAAGGCGTCTCTTACAACTACAACTACTCCCAGAGCTCGGCGCTGACTGGGATCCCGTTCTTGCCGATCATCGGCTTGCGAGGCGAACTATGAAAAAGCTAGCAATCATCGGATTTTTCCTGGGCTTGTCGAGCATGCTGGGCTGCGCAGCGGACTTCGACCCCGGGTCGCGCGTCAACTCGTTCCGCGTGCTCGCCCAAGAGCTGGACGTGCCGTTCGCAAAGCCGGGTGAAACGGTGAATATCGATTCGCTCAGCTATGATCCGCAAGGACGGGCGGTCACTTGGGCGTGGGGCGCGTGCGTGAATCCTGCAGCTTCGACCGTGCAAGGCTGCCTGGACAAGATCGGCGCAGACGCTGCGGCAACGGGGAGCTCACCAATCCTCGCGCAAGGCCCGGGAATGAGCCACTTCAGCTACACGGTGCCTACGGACACGCTCGACTCCTTGCCCGAGGCTGCGCGTCAGTCGGCACTGGTCGGAGTCCTCAGCATCGCCTGCCCCGGTGACTTGAGCTTCGATCAGCAGTCCCATGAGCTGCCCTTTGCGTGCAAAGAAGCCGGTACCGGGCGGGTCCTGGAACTCGATGAATATGTCGTGGGCCTGAAGCGCATTCAGGTCAGAAGCACCGATCGCAATCAAAATCCGCAGATCGAGCAGGTCTCGTTCGACGGGCAGGACTGGCCCGAAGACGAGGTAAAGCAAGTGATCGCCTGCAATACCGACGGCAACGACTACAAAGCCTGCGATGCGACCAGCCAGCACCAGATTGGCGCACGCCCAACCGCCGCCAGCGTCGAGTCGGGTCGGACCGAGTTCGGCATCGACTTCAGCGAGCAGGTAATCATCGAATACTACGCCACCGAAGGCGTGTTCGAGTACGAAATCAAGGTCGCCTCTGACCCCGTAACCGGCTGGGCCGCGCGCAAAGCCGCGTCTGGAAAAGATCTCACGCTCTGGATGGTCGTTCACGACGACCGCGGTGGAGCAACTTGGGTCGAGCGACACGTTCACGTGTTGTGAGCTTCGAGCAGAGCGCGCCGTCGCGCTGCGTCCAAGGGCGATGCAGCGCGCTGGCCTTATTTCAACTACGAGCAAAGTGCGCCATGCTCGCAACGATGATCCGGCTCATGCTCACGATCGAAGGCGAGTGCTGCGGCCCCATGAGCATTGGCACGGTGGCCGTGATCCGCGCGCTCCAGAAGCACCTCGGCCTCTCCCTCGCCGAGTCGAGTGAATGCGTGGAGCGCTGTGTCTTCGAGGGAGAGCAGGTCACGCTCAGCGCGCCCACCCGCGCGGCAGCACACGCCTTGCTGGCGGAGTTCGAACGATTGCCCGCCGCAGCCCGAATTCATGCGCACTTGGCAGACTGAGCGACGTTCCTGGTAGGCCTGCACGCTCGACTCGCGCTATGAGGCCGCCATGGGCATGTCCCCGTACATGAAGAACCTGCGCGAGCACCTGGGCACTCAGCTCGTGATGTGTCCGAGCGTGGCCGCGCTCGTCCGCAACGAAGTAGGACAGATCCTGTTCATGGTGCGCTCCGACAACGGACTCTGGGATCTGCCCGCTGGCGCCATCGACCCCGGTGAAACACCCATGCAAGCCATCGTGCGCGAGGTGCGTGAAGAGACGGGCTTGATCGTCGAACCCACCTCGGTCGCAGGAGTATTCGGTGGCTCGGCTTTTCGTCTCCGCTACGACAACGGTGATGTCGTCGAATACACCGTGATCGTCTTCGAATGCCGCGTGATCGGTGGCGAGCTCGCTGGGCTCGACGGCGAGGCCGCCGAGCTACATTTCATCGACCCCAGCAACCGCCCGCCGCTCCCGGCTGATTTCCCGGACGAGCTGTTCGCTGCGCCGGGCAACCGCTCGACCTTGTTCGCGTAGAGCTACGGCGCGGCCAATCGCGCCACCTCACTACCGCCGAGCAACACGCAGCCGAGGCCAAAGTCTTCGAAGTTCGGTGGCTTGTCGAAGCTCAGCGGCTGCCCGTCCGACGGCTGCTTTCCCGTGCCTTGTACGTAGCCGAGAAACCCATCGTCGTGAACCGCAGAGGCCATTGCGCTCCACGCTCGCTCGATTGTGGGCTGATAACTCGCCGCAGGGAGGATCCCTTTGCGTACGCCCCACGCCATGCCGTACGTAAATAGCGAGGTACCGGTGAGCTCGGGGCCGCCGAAGTGTGTCGGATCGTGCAAACTCACGTTCCAGAAGCCATCACTCCGCTGCACCGCGCGCAGCGCCTCGGCCATGTCTGAAAAATCAGCGACGTATTCGGCGCGATGCGGTTCGTTCGCCGGAATCAAATCCAGCACGCGCGTGAGCGCAGCGAAGACCCAGCCGTTTCCGCGCGACCAATAGCAAGCTTTGCCGTTTGGCTCTTGATAGGGCGGGTCGAAATCCGCATCACGCCACCACAAGTGATCGGTCTTGCTGTAGAAGCCTGCCGTCCCCTGCGCGTTCCGTGCGCTCGAGTACATCGCGTACATCTTGTCGAAGTACGCCGTTTTTCCGCTCGATACGCCCAGTTTTGCAAACACGGGCATGGCCATTTGGATCGCGTCGACCCAGGTCCAATCATCGACTTTGCTCCCGGCCACGATGAGGTCGATGTCGCTCTGGATGTCGGCGATCCGTGTCGGTTGCGGATCGATTTCGTACAAAGCAAGGTAGGTTTGCCCCGCGCATTGGTTGTCGGCGCTGCGCGTGGTCGCGCCGCCCACGAGACCCCAGTCGTGACTCGTTGCCCAAGCCACGGCGTATTCGAGATCGCTCGGCTTGGGGTCGACCCCGTAGAGAGCAAGCAATCCTTCGTAGTAAACCGAGCGCGTCCAGATGTGGCTTGCGTGCGAGCTATCGATTGCCTGGCCGGGGTTCGGCCACTTGCTCACGAAGTAGGAGTTGGCACGACGCAGCACCTCGAGCACACTCGCACGAGTGGGCAGCCCAGAAGCGCCGGCAGCGCCCGCGACTTCGCCGCCCCGCCCGCCGTTGCTCGGCGCGCCCGCGTTGCCCAGAGTTCCGCCGTCGCTCGGCGCGCCCGCTTGCCCAGCGGAGCTCGAACCGCCGCTACTCGCTGAACCAGCGTTACTCTCGGCCCCTGCGCTCGCGCTGCTCGAGAGGCCACCGGAACTCACACTCGCGTTCCCGCCGACCCCGGCCGCGCCAGTGGGCGTCTCGACCACCCCACTCGCCCCAGCTGCGCCCGCCCGAGCACCCGAACCTCCGCATCCACAGAGCAGCGCCAGCAGGGAAATGGCAACGCGGCGGGTCATCTCAGCCGAGAAAGGGGCTACGGGAGACAAACCTTTTCGGGATCGACCCGCCACCCAACGCTAGCTCTTCAAACGATAGCCGGTCTGGATCAACCAACGCGTGATCACCAAGCACACGAACAAGAACACCAATGTCACGCCAAAGCTGATGCCCACACTCACATCCGAAGCATCATAGAAGCTCCAGCGAAAGCCATTGACCAGGTAGACCACCGGGTTGAACAAGGTGAGCTTCTGCCAAAACGGCGGCAACATCTTGATCGAGTAAAAGCTGCCCCCGAGGAAGGTGAGCGGAGTCACTATCAACATCGGCACGAGCTGTAGCTTCTGAAAGCCGTCCGCCCACAGCCCAATGATGAAGCCGAACAAGCTGAACGTGACGGAGGTCAGGATCAAGAACCCGACCATCCACAGTGGATGCGCGATGTGATAGGTGACGAACACCCGCGCCGTGATCAAGATGATCGTACCGATGATCATCGACTTGAACGCGGCCGCGCCCACATAACCCAACACGATCTCGACGAACGAGATGGGCGCCGACAAAACTTCGTAAATCGTGCCCGAGAACTTGGGCATGTAGATACCGAAGGAAGCGTTGGAAATGCTCTCGTTGAGCAGCGAGAGCATGGTCAAGCCAGGCACGATGAACGCGGCATAGCCCACGCCTTCGATCTCCGTCATGCGTGAGCCAATGGCCGAGCCGAAAACGATGAAGTAGAGCGAGGTCGAAATCACCGGCCCCACGATGCTTTGCGAGAGGGTGCGGTAGAAGCGGGCCATCTCGAACAGGAAGATCGCGCGGATCGCGTAACGGTTCATGATTTCGACCTGACCAGGTTGACGAAAATGTCTTCCAGTGAACTCTCGCGGGTCTGCAAGTCTTTGAACTCGATGCCGAGCTCCGACAATTTTCGGAGCAGGACCGTCATTTTCGAGCGCTCACGCTCCGCGTGAAACGTGTACGTGAGCTGCTTACCCTCGTGCGTGAGCGCGAGGGCGAAGTCCGACAGCTCGGGGGGTAGCGCTGGCAGCGGCTCTTGGAGCTGCAAGATGAGCTCCTTCTTGCCCAGCTTTTCCATCAGCGCGACCTTCTCTTCGACCAGGATGATCTCCCCCTTGTTGATCACGCCGATGCGGTCGGCCATCTGCTCCGCTTCCTCGATGTAGTGCGTGGTCAAGATGATCGTCACGCCGGTCTCGCGCAGCGAACGGACCATCTGCCACATGTCGCGGCGCAGATCGACGTCGACTCCGGCGGTGGGTTCGTCCAAAAAAAGAATCGTAGGCTCGTGCGAGAGCGCCTTCGCGATCAACACGCGCCGCTTCATGCCGCCGGAGAGCGCCATGATCTTGCTATTCTTCTTGTCCCAGAGTGAGAGCTCCCGCAGCACGTGCTCGATGTGCTGCGGATTCTTCGGCTTCCCGAACAAGCCTCGACTAAAGCAAACGGTGTCCCATACCGTCTCGAACATGTCGGTCGACAGCTCTTGCGGCACGAGCCCAATCTTCGCGCGCGCCGCGCGATAGTCACGAACGATGTCGTGACCGTCCGCCAGGACCGTTCCCGAAGTGGGATTCACGGTGCCGCACACGACACCGATCAAGGTGGTCTTGCCGGCGCCGTTTGGCCCCAAGAGCGCGAAGATCTCACCGCGACGGATCTCGAGATTGACGTTCTTGAGCGCTTGGAATCCGGACGCATACGTCTTGGTCAGATTCGCAACTGAAATGATCGACTCCACGCGCACTCCTAATACTACTTAGCCAGCCTTGGCACGATCAGATCGCGATCGCTGCGAGCGGACATTCGCCACGAGATGGACCAGCGAAAACTGGCGCCTGCTGTGTCTCAATTTCGACACGAGTCGCGGGGCGCCCATTCGACCGCTCGCACGATACGCGGCAAGATCGCCTCCTTCGACAGTCCAATCAAACGGATCAACCACGACTAGCCGCCCCCCAGATCTCACACTCTAGCAGAACGGGCAACACGCCAACTTCGTAACCCGGGCCGAGTGACCGTCCGTAGCGCCCATGCCCGATTTTTTTTGGTTTGATGGTCATGTTTCCCAGCGCTGACCGACCCAGCCTTCGGCGTCGGGTTCCGTCTTCTTCGTGACTTTCCGACTCTTCGTCTACCCTGACCGATCGGGCAGAGTGTCGGCGAAGGGTTTCGAGTGTTACCTTCGTGGCTTGCAGGCCTCTCCTCCTCTCCCCGCCGCAAAGCCCGGATTTTTAGCGACCAAAGAGCTTTTCGGGCACACCCGCCGCACCCTCGCGCTCGTCTGGGAGTCCTCGCCTTCGCTCTTGATCTACTTGTCGGGCCTGAGTGTTTCGGGCGCGGTGATGCCGCTAGCCGTGGCTTACGCCGGTAAGCGCATCATCGACGCGGTGGTGCAACACAGCCAACCGCTGACCTTGCATTGGGTCGCCCTGGAGCTGCTCTTCGTGGCGCTATCAGCCGCGACACTGCGCGGGCAAGGCTTGGTTCGCTCGTTGCTCGGCGCGCGACTGGGTACGGACGTGAACGTGCAAATTTTGGAGAAGGCACTGCGTCTCGATCTGTCCTTTTTCGAAGACGCAGAGTTCTACGACAAGCTGACCCGAGCCCGCCGTGAAGCTTCGTCACGCCCCGTCGCTTTGCTGAGCGAGAGCTTCTCGCTCGTGCAAAACGTGGTCACGCTGCTCGGCTATGCGGTGATGTTGGCGCACTTCAGCGCCTGGATCGTGCTCGGGCTGTTGCTCGCAACCCTTCCCGCCACCTTGTCGGAGATGCGCTACTCCAAGATCGCATTTCGAATCCGCAATTGGCGTTCCCCCGAATCACGGAAGCTGCTCTACCTCGAGTACGTGCTGGCCAACGACGAGCACGTGAAGGAGGTCAAGCTGTTCGGCATCGGGCCACACCTGCTCGATCGCTATCGCACCCTCGCCGAATCGTTCTTCGAAGAAGACAAGAAGCTTGCCATTCGACGCGCCTTGCTCACCCACGCCTTCAGCCTGATCGGTACGTTCGCGTTCTATGCCACGTACGCAGTGCTGGCCGTGGCAGCGGCGCTCGCGCGGATCACACTCGGCAATCTGACCTTGTACGTCGTTTCGCTACGCCAAGGGCAGCAGGCGTTTCAGTCGGTACTGAGCGGGATCGGTAATCTGTACGAGCACAATTTGTACATGTCGAACTTGTTCAGTTACATCGAGCTGGCACGGGCCAACGAACTCGCGCAGGCAGAGCGCGCCGCGGGCGCCCGCGCGGCTCGACCCGCAGCTACGCCCGGTGACGTGGCCGAAAAGCAACCCGGGCTGCGCTTCGAGGACGTCGGCTTTCACTACCCGGGGAAAGAAAGCTGGGCCCTGCGCCATATCGATCTCACCATTGCACCGGGCGACAGCATCGCGCTGGTCGGTGAAAATGGCGCGGGAAAGACCACCTTCGTGAAGCTGCTCGCCGGCCTCTATCAACCGAGTGAAGGACGGATCGTGCTGGACGGCCGCGATCTGTCGACCTGGGATCCCGAGCAACTGCGCCGGCGCTTCGGCGTGCTGTTCCAAGACTTCAACAAGTACCAACTCAAATTGCGAGAGAACATCGGCCTCGGCAGCGTCGAGCATCTGGCAGACGAACCACGCATCGAGCGCGCCGCTGATCGCGGCGGCGCACGTGAACTTTTGCAAACGCTGCCGGGCGGGCTCGACGCGGCCCTCGGACATTGGTTCGAGAAAGGCAGCGAACTGTCCGGAGGACAATGGCAAAAGGTCGCCCTCGCGCGTGCCTTCATGCGCGAAGAAGCCGACATCTTGGTGCTCGACGAACCGACCGCCGCGCTCGATGCGGCATCCGAACACGCCGTCTTCGAGCGCTTTCGCGAGCTCGCCAAAGGCCGCACCACGATCGTCATTTCGCATCGTTTCCCCACCGTGCGCATGGCCAAGAACATCATCGTGCTCGAACACGGTGAAATCGTCGAGCATGGCTCACACGAGCAATTGCTGGCGACAGACGGCAAATATGCCCACATGTTCAAGCTCCAGGCTCAGGGCTATCAGTGACCGCGGCCCGTTCCCCGCGGCGGCCGTCGTGCCGCCGCCCCCGAAATCGGACACGGCCCGTCTTCCAAACGAGAGGTCGCCAGCACGACCGGTAAAATCACGGTAATTTCTGCACTCTCCAGCGAGTAAATTCTATCATAATAGAATTTGCGACATCCAGATGCTATACGGGCTGGATGTTGACGCTACCTGATGCGGCCGCGGGCCCGCTTTCCGTCCGAGCGAAGGCGCTGGTGTTCGAAGATCCTTTGTCACGCGCGTTGCTGGCGCGCA
>Ga0164307_10000048_pt1 | contig 52579 bp, 39 predicted proteins | sample Whisoiple_243_MG_FD_110214 | JGI IMG/M metagenome (GOLD analysis project Ga0164307, IMG submission 110214) | Soil microbial communities amended with fresh organic matter from upstate New York, USA - Whitman soil sample_243_MG | ecosystem: Environmental > Terrestrial > Soil > Unclassified >...
ATTCCCGGTCGAAGCGGGTTACTGCTTGTTTCGCTTTCCAGTTCTTCGCTTTCGCGTTTCCCTTTCCGGCGAGTCCGACTCTATCAGATCCTTTCGGGCCTGATTCCCAGTCAGCGGGGTTCGCCTTCCCGGCCCTTGGGCCGTTCCGACGAGTGAGACTTTAGCGGAATCCCCGGCCCCGACGCTAATCGGGCCACCTTCGAACGCTGATTCCTCATTTCGCACGTGCGCACACAGAAACGGCACGACAGATGTCGTTCGTTTTTCGTGGTTACTGCGGAATGGCTGTCCGGGGACCGACCGGGGTCGGCGCTCACGTCGGACAACTCGGAGCACACTACGGATCCGTATCGGGCGTGTCAACCCCCGCCCGACGTGTCCCTGTCGTGGAACGCCAGCCTGTAGTCGCGTGGGCTCGTGGACAGGTGTGCCGCGAAGTGCTGACGCATCGTGACCTCACTGCCGAAGCCCGCGCGGCGGGCCACTTCCGGGACGGCCAGGTCGGTCCTCTCCAGCAGCTTCTGGGCTGCGGCGATGCGCTGGGTGATCAGCCAGCGCATCGGGGTCGTACCGGTGGTGGCCTGGAAGCGGCGGGCGAAGGTGCGGGCGGACATGCCGGCCAGGGCGGCGAGGCTCGCCACCGTGTGGGGTTCGGCCAGACGGGTCAGCGCATGAGTCCGCGCCTCGGCCAGCGCATCCGCGTCGCGGTCGGCGCGTGGTGTGGGGTGCTCGATGAACTGGGCCTGTGTGCCGGTGCGGAACGGGGCCGTGACCATCGAACGCGCGATCGTCGCCGCCGCCTCCGCCCCATGGGTCGTCCGCACCAGGTGCAGGCAGAGGTCGATGCCGGCAGCGGTGCCCGCGGAGGTCCAGATGTTGTCCTCGTGGAGGAAGAGGGCGTCCCGCATCACGGTGACACGTGGATGCCTCGCCTTGAGCAGCTCCGTGAGGTTCCAGTGGGTGACGGCCCTGCGGCCGTCCAGGAGTCCGGCCTGGGCCAGGGTGAAGGCCCCGCCGCAGAGTGCGGCGAGGGGCGTGCCCCGGTCGTGGGCGCGGCGCAGGGCGTCGAGCACCGGCTCGGGCGCGGGCGTCTCGTGGTCGTCGAGTCCGGGAACCACGACGAGGTCCGCACGGGCGAGCCAGGCGAGCGTCCGGTCGGGTGTGAGGGAGAGACCGCCCCGGAGCTGGACCGGATCCGGGGCGGTCGCCACCCGTCGCAGCTCGAAGGCGGGTACGCCCCGGTCGGTGCGGTCCACTCCCCATACCTCCGTGATGACGGAGACGTCGAAGGCGCGGACCCCGGGGAAGGCGACCAGGGCCACGCGGCCGGGACGGGGCTTCGGTGGCACGGTCATGGTGGCAGTAAAACATCGGTCGATGACTTTCACGCCTCTGGGGACGGGCCGGCGTCCGGGGGAGGGTGGGGCCATGGAAATCGCGGAGAACGCTGCACTGGTGGTCGTCGACGTGCAACAGGGGTTCGAGGAGGAGGCGTACTGGGGGCCGCGTGACAATCCGGAGGCGGACCGGAACATCGCGAAACTGATCGATGTCTGGCAGGCGAGCGGCCGGCCCGTCGTGTTCGTGCGGCACGACTCACCCAAGCCGGACTCGCCGCTGCGGGAGGGGTATGCGGGCAACGCGTTCAAGGAGTACGTCGAGGAGCGGCGGGGGAAGGGCTCGGGGCCGGAGCTCTTCCTGACGAAGTCGGTGAACTCCGCCTTCTACGGCACGCCCGACCTGGACGCCTGGCTGCGGGCGGCCGGGGTGGGGCAGATCGTGGTGGCGGGGATCCAGACCAACATGTGCGCGGAGACGACGGCCCGCATGGGCGGCAATCTCGGCTACGAGGTGTTCTTCGCGCTCGACGCGACGTACACCTTCGACGCGGTCGGCCCCTGGGGCTGGACGCTGAGCGCGCGGGAGCTGTCGCGGGCCACCGCCGTGACCCTGCACGGCGGTGGGTTCGCGCGTGTCGTGCGCAGCGAGGAGCTGGTCGCCGCCGCGGAGTAGCGGGTCAGCCGTTGCCGGTGGCCAGCTCGCGGCTGCGGTCACGGGCGGCTTCGAGGGCCGCGATGAGGGCGGCCCTCACCCCGTGGTTCTCCAGCTCACGGATGGCGCTGATGGTCGTGCCGGCGGGGCTGGTGACGGCCTCGCGGAGCTTGACGGGGTGTTCGCCGCTGTCCCGCAGCATCACGGCGGCCCCGATCGCGGCCTGGACGATCAGCTCGTGGGCCTGGGCGCGGGGCAGGCCGAGCAGGATGCCGGCGTCGGTCATCGCCTCGACGAGGAAGTAGAAGTACGCGGGGCCCGAGCCGGAGAGCGCGGTGGCCGCGTCCTGCTGGGACTCGGGGACCCTGAGCGTCTTGCCCACTCCGCCGAAGATCGACTCGGCGTGGTCGAGGTGTTCGGCGGTCGCGTGGCTGCCCGCCGAGATCACGGACATGCCCTCGTCCACCAGGACGGGGGTGTTCGGCATGACGCGCACGACCGGGATCCCCGCGGTCAGGTTGTCCTCGATGAAGGCGGTGGTGATGCCGGCGGCGGCGCTGATGACGAGGCGGTCGGTGGTGACGTGGGGGGCGAGCTCGTCGAGCAGCTTGCCCATGTCCTGGGGCTTGACCGCGAGGATCAGGATGTCGGCGCTCTTGGCGGCCTCCGCGTTGGTGACGGCCTCGACGCCGTAGCGGGTGCGGAGCTTCTCGGCGCGCTCGGGGCGCCGGGTGGTCACCAGCAGGTCGCCCGCCCGCCAGCCGGCCCTGATCATGCCGCTGAGCAGGGCCTCGCCGATCTTTCCTGTACCGAGGACTGCGACGGTCTGGGTCATGCGGTTCATCCTCCGGGGGCGGTGCGGTCGGTGGTTCGCCATCCTCGCACCGTGCTGTCAGGTGGTGCGGCGGCGGAGGGTGGCGGCGCCCAGGCAGAGGACGAGCAGCGCGCAGCCCGCGACGACCAGGACGTCGCGGTGGAAGTCGGCGGTGACGTCGGTGTGCGCGAGGACCTGGTTCATCCCGTCGACGGCGTACGACATCGGCAGGACGTCGGAGAGGGTCTCGAGGACGGGGTGCATCCGGTCGCGCGGTGTGAACAGTCCGCACAGCAGCAGTTGCGGGAAGATCACGGCCGGCATGAACTGGACCGCCTGGAACTCCGAGGCGGCGAAGGCCGAGACGAACAGGCCGAGCGCCGTGCCGAGGAGTGCGTCGAGCAGGGCGACCAGGAGCAGCAGCCAGGGGGATCCGACGACGTCGAGCCCGAGGACCCAGACGGACATCGCGGTGGCCAGGAGGGACTGGGCGACGGCGACGGCGCCGAAGGCCAGCGCGTATCCCGCGATCAGGTCTCCCTTGCCGAGGGGCAGGGCGAGGAGGCGTTCCAGCGTTCCGGAGGTGCGCTCGCGGAGCGTGGCGATCGAGGTCACCAGGAACATCGTGATCAGCGGGAAGATGCCGAGCAGCGAGGCGCCGATCGCGTCGAAGGTGGCCGGATCGGAGTCGAAGACGTAGCGCAGCAGCGTGATCATCAGGACCGGGACGATCAGCAGCAGCGCGACGGTGCGGGGGTCGTGGCGGAGCTGGCGCAGGACGCGTCCGGCGGTGGCGAGAGCCCGGGCGGGGGAGAGTACGGGGGTGTCGGTGCTCATCGGGGTGTCTCCTGGCCGGCGGGGGTGGCTTCGTCCGTGGTGGCTCGGGGTGCGGTCGCCCCGGCCGTGGCGGCTTCGTCGACGAGGCGCAGGAAGGCTTCCTCCACGGTGGCGGAGCCGGTGCGGGTGCGGAGGGCGTCGGGCGTGTCGTCGGCGAGGATCTCTCCCTCGCGCATGAGCAGCAGCCGGTGGCAGCGTTCGGCCTCGTCCATGACGTGCGAGGAGACGAGGATCGTGGTGCCTCGGTCGGCGGCGAGGGAGTGGAAGAGGTTCCAGAGGTCGCGGCGCAGCACGGGGTCGAGGCCGACGGTCGGCTCGTCGAGTACCAGGAGTTCGGGGGTGCCGAGCAGGGCCACGGCGAGGGAGACGCGACTGAGCTGCCCTCCGGAGAGGGTGCCGGCGAGGGCGTCGGCGCGGTGGGTCAGGTCGACGTCGCCGATGGCCCGGGTGACGGCCTCCTCGCGGGCCGCGCGGTGGTTGCGCCCCGGCCGGAGGACCGCCGCGAAGTAGTCGAGGTTCTGCCGCACGGTGAGGTCCGTGTAGACCGACGGCGCCTGGGTGACGTAGCCGACGCGCGCCCTCAGGGAGGGGTGGCCGGCGGGGCGTCCGAGGACGTCGAGCGTTCCCGAGACCTTGGCCTGGGTGCCGACGACGGCACGCATCAGCGTGGACTTCCCGCAGCCGGACGGTCCGAGGAGGCCGGTGATCCTGCCCGGCTCGACGGTGAAGCCGAGGTCGCGCAGGACGGTGCGGTCTCCTCGTACGACGGTGAGGGCGCGCGCTTCGACGGCCCCCGCGTTCGCAGCACGCAGAGAATTCATCATGTGATGAATATGAGCGCGCCGGAGGACCGCGTCAAGGGATGCGGTGTGCCCGGCGCGGGCGGTCAGCTCGTCAGCAGGGCGAGTTCGACGACGTAACGCTCCTCGACCATGTCGTCGGGGAACACGGCGGCCAGATGTCCTCGCTCCTCGTCCAGGAACCGGCGGGTGGGTTCCGCGTCCGGCCCGCCGCGCACCAGGAAGGCGGAGTGGCTGGAGAGGTTGGCGAGGTGGGTGGCGACCGGCACGGTCCGGGACCAGGGCAGCAGCCGCTGCGCGAACGCGCCGCCGGACAGCTGCCGAAGGTTGCGCGAGCCCGTGGCGCCCGGGGTGCCGTGCGCGCTCTCCTCCGCGCCGAAGTGGCGTCGCAGCCGGGCGTCCTGGTCGGCGATCCACGGCACGGAGTGGTCGGCGACGTTCCACCAGAGCGCCAGGGCACCGCCCGGACGCAGCACACGGAGCGCCTCGGGGAGCGCAAGCGCGGGGTCGGTCCAGTGCCAGGACTGGGCGTAGGTGATCAGGTCGGCGGAGCCGTCGGCCAGGGGGAGGCGGTTGCCGTCACCCCGGACGACCGGCACGGACGGCAGCGTCCGGTGCAGCTCGGCCGCCATGCCGGGTCCGGGTTCCACGGCGGTGACACGACAGCCGCGTCGGTGCAGCAGCCGGGTGGCGATGCCGGTGCCGGCTCCGACGTCGACGGCACGGGCACCGTCGAGGGGGCGGGCGGCCAGTTCCTCGACGGTGTCGAGGAGTACGGGCGGGTATCCGGGACGGGCCGCCGCGTACAGGGCGGCGGAGTCGTCGAAGGAGAGGGCGCGGGGCGTGGATGCGGACATGGGGTCATCGTGCCCTCGGCCCGAGGTCCGCGAGCCGCGCTTGCGCCCGTTCTACCTCCGGCCCGGGCGCTTCCCCTTGGTGCCCTTGCGGGCCGCCGGGTTGCCGGTCCGGGACGAGCGGCGCTTCTGGTAGCGGGCCAGCGCCGTCTCGTACTCCGTGCGCCGCAGTGTCTCGCCGGGTGCCTCGCGGAAGGAGCGGACGAAGTAGGCGAGGAGCGAGCCGATGAAGCCGATCGACTTGAGACCGCGCAGCCTGTCCTCCTGGGACGGGTCGGCGGGACGGCGGGTGAAGCCCTCCCAGGTCTTGCGGAAGGCGATGGCGCTGCACACCGCGAACATCAGCACGACGAGCATGCCGACCAGGCCGCCGACCTCGGCGATCTCCAGTCCCTGATAGGCGAAGCGCAGGACGAAGCAGGCGGCGACGGCCGCGACGAGCGAGCCGACGGTGACCCCCACGCGCCGCAGCCCGTACCCCCCGTCGTGGTCGACCCAGGTCGTACCGAAGAAACGGAGGGGTTCGGGCCGCGGCCCCGGCGTGGTGCCGCCCGCAGGCAGGTCCGAGGTGTCCGAGGGCGTTCCGGGGGCTTCGCTGTTCTCGCTCACGGAATCGATTATCCCCGGACGCGCGACGGTCCGGTCAGTCGCAGCGCGTGGCGATGTAGCCGTCACTGCCCGTCTGGACGTAGGCGTCCGACACGAACTGCCCGTTGGCGATGTTGTCCCACAGGTTCGACGTGCCGTACGGGCCGGTCACCCGCTCCCCCGGCTTCTGGCAGTACACGGGGACGCTCATCCCGTACGGCAGCGTCCGGACGATCCCGTACTGGGTGCCGGGACCTCTGCGGACGTTGACGCGGTAGCCGGGCGCGATCGGGTAGACGACCGTGTCCGCGGCGAGCGTCGCCACCCCCTCGGCCGTGGCCTCCGCGGTGTCCGTGCCGGCCGGGCCGACGGTGTTCTCCTCAACGCCCATGAGGGCCTCCCCCGTTGAAAGTGACGCGTGTGACGCGCAGGCTAACAAGCCCCCCGGTCCTCGCACGCACCATCGACTAGGCTCCGTGCGTCGCGCTTGCGCACGGACACACGGGGGTGGGCGATGCCGCCGCTGCAGGGGACCGGATCACATCCGGAAGCGGAGCATCCTGAGTACACGGGGAAGTACCGGCTGGAGGCATGCCTCGGAGCGGGCGGCATGGGTGTCGTACACCTCGCACGCTCCCCCTCCGGGCTGCAGCTCGCGGTGAAGGTGGTGCACCGCCAGCACGCGGCGGACCCCGAGTTCAGGGCACGTTTCCGGCAGGAGGTCGCTGCCGCCCGACGGGTCAGCGGGGCGTTCACCGCGCCCGTGGTGGATGCCGATCCGGCGGCGGAACTGCCCTGGATGGCCACCCTGTACGTCCCCGGCCCGACGCTCTCCGCGCAGGTGAAGCGGAACGGGCCGATGAGCCCCGCCGAGCTGCGCAGACTCACGGCGGGACTGGCCGAGGCGCTGCGCGACATCCACCGGGCCGGTGTCATCCACCGCGATCTCAAGCCGAGCAACGTGCTGCTCCCCGACTCCGGGCCCAAGGTCATCGACTTCGGGATCTCACGGCCGTACGACAGCGATGTCCGCACGGAGACGGGCAAGCTGATCGGCTCGCCGCCGTACATGGCGCCCGAGCAGTTCCAGCGGCCCCGCGAGGTGGGTCCGGCCGCCGACGTGTTCGCGCTCGGGGCGGTGCTGGTCCACGCGGCGACGGGCCGGGGCCCGTTCGACTCCGACAGCCCCTACCTGGTGGCCTACCAGGTGGTGCACGACGAGGCCGATCTGACCGGAGTGCCCACGGATCTCGCGCCCCTGATCGGGCGCTGCCTGGCCAAGGACCCCGCGGAGCGTCCCACCCCGGACGAGATCATGACCGCGCTGCACCCGCCGTCGTACGAGGCCGCCGCCTTCATACCCGTCCAGCGCAGGCCGCTCGCCGCCGAGACGGGTGAGGCGTCCGAGGGGACGACGCACGTCCGGGCCCCCGACGGGCTGCCGTCGGGGGCGGTGAAGGGCCGCCGCACCCGGCGCCGGCTCGCGGTCGTCGTCACCACGGCGGTGCTGCTGGTGGCAGGAGGGCTCTGGGCGGCCGTCGGCCGGGACGGCTCCGGGGCGCCACGGCCGGAGCCCGGCACGGAGGCGGCACCCACGGCCGCCTTCACACCGTGGCGGACACCGCTGCGCTCCCCGGACGGGGCCGCCCCCTCGTGTGCGGCGGGCACGGACGGCACCGGCGCCGCGCTGTACTGCGTCACCCCCGGTCTCGGCACGTCCCGGCTGGACCCGTCCGACGGCACGGTGCTCTGGTCGCACCGGAGCGCGTCGCCGGGGGCCTCCGGGGGAGCGGTGTCCGGGAGCGTGCCCCACACCGTCGTCGAGGGCGGGGAACTCAGGGCGTACTCCCCCGACGGAGGGGCGGAGCTCTGGCACACGGACCTCTCCGCGTACCTCGACACCCCCGTCCCGGCCGGCGACCTCCTGCTGACGGTCCGCCAGGACGGTTCGCTCCAGGCACTCGACGCGCGGACCGGCAGATCCCTGTGGCGGCACACCGTCCCGGGCCACGCACAGCCGGGCTTCGCGCTGTACGAGGCCGGGACCGGTCTCGCGTACGCCTACGAGAGCTCGGCCCGGGGGACCTCCACCCTGGTCACGGCCGTCGAGGCGAGGACCGGCGACACGGCCTGGCAGCGCAGGCTGGACGGGCTGCTCACCCCGGCGGGGGCGTCCGACGGCACGCTCCTGCTGACCTCGATGAACGAGAAGGCCCAGACCACCGGGCTCGTCCGCCACGACCCCGCCGCACACGCCACCAGCCGCATCGCGCTGCCCTTCCGGATGAACGGACCGGAGACCGTGGTGGACGGGGACATCGCGCTGCTGCTGGAGCGTGGCGGGACGCTGCTGGCCCTCGACATCCGGCCGGGCGCCGCACGGGCGGAGCGCTGGCGGCTGGAGACGGCTGTCGGGACGACCTCGGCACCGGTCCTCGGAACGGGCGGCCGGCTGTACTTCTCGGCTGCCGACGGGCGGCTGCTCGCCGTCGACACCGAGCGCGGGACGCTGCTGGGCCAGACGCGCCCACGGCTGAGGGAGGGCAGGCTCAGCCATGCATCGTCCCTGCCGGCCCCCGTCGTCCTGGGCCGCGGCGTCGTCGGCACCGCCCCGGACGGGACCGTCTTCGCCGTGGACGCGGACGACCCCGCCGCCTGGTGAGACCAGGGGCGGGGCCGGACGGGACGAAGGGCGGTCAGCCCAGCTTGGAGATGTCGCGGACGGCGCCGCGGTCGGCGCTCGTGGCCATCGCGGCGTAAGCGCGCAGGGCCGCGGAGACCTTGCGGTCACGGTTCTTCGGCGCGTACACGCCGTTCAGCGCCTCGCGTCGGGCGGCGAGCTCCTCGTCGGAGACGAGCAACTCGATCGAACGGTTCGGGATGTCGATCCGGATCCGGTCGCCGTCCTCGACCAGCGCGATCGTGCCGCCGGACGCCGCCTCGGGCGAGGCGTGCCCGATGGAGAGGCCGGAGGTGCCGCCGGAGAACCGGCCGTCCGTGACGAGCGCGCAGGTCTTGCCGAGACCGCGGCCCTTCAGGAAGGACGTCGGGTAGAGCATCTCCTGCATGCCGGGGCCGCCGCGCGGGCCCTCGTAGCGGATGACGACGACGTCGCCGTGCTCGATCTCCTTGCGGAGGATCTTGTCGACGGCGTCCTCCTGCGACTCGCAGACGACGGCCGGTCCCTCGAAGGTCCAGATCGACTCGTCGACGCCCGCCGTCTTCACGACGCAGCCGTCCACGGCGAGGTTCCCCTTGAGGACCGCCAGACCGCCGTCCTTGGAGTACGCGTGGGCCACGTCGCGGATGCAGCCGCCGGCCGCGTCCAGGTCGAGGGTGTCCCAGCGCTCGGACTGGGAGAAGGCGGTCGCGCTGCGGACGCAGCCGGGGGCGGCGTGCCAGAGCTCGACGGCCTCGGAGGACGCGGTGCCACCGCGGACGTCCCAGTCCTTGAGCCACTCGGCGAGGGTGTCGGAGTGGACCGAGTGCACGTCCTCGTTGAGCAGCCCGCCGCGGTGCAGCTCCCCCAGGAGGGCGGGGATGCCGCCCGCCCGGTGGACGTCCTCCATGTAGTACGTGCCCCCGGGTGCCACGTTGGGGGCGACCTTCGACAGGCACGGCACGCGGCGCGAGACCTCGTTGATGTCGTCGAGGTCGTAGGCGAGCTCGGCCTCCTCGGCCGCCGCCAGCAGGTGCAGGATCGTGTTGGTCGAGCCGCCCATGGCGATGTCGAGCGCCATGGCGTTGTCGAACGCGGCGCGGGTGCCGATGGAGCGCGGCAGGACGGTCTCGTCGTCCTGCTCGTAGTAGCGCTTGGTGATCTCGACGACCGTCCGGCCCGCGTTCTCGTACAGCGCCTTGCGGGCGGTGTGCGTGGCGAGGACGGAGCCGTTGCCCGGGAGGGAGAGGCCGAGGACCTCGGTCAGGCAGTTCATCGAGTTGGCGGTGAACATGCCGGAACAGCTGCCGCACGTGGGACAGGCGTTCTCCTCGATGCGGAGGATGTCCTCGTCGGAGATGCTCTCGTCGACGGCGTCGCTGATCGCGTTGACCAGGTCGAGCTTGCGGACCGTGCCGTCGACGAGGGTGGCCTTGCCGGCCTCCATCGGACCGCCGGAGACGAACACCGTGGGGATGTTGAGGCGCATCGCGGCCATCAGCATGCCGGGGGTGATCTTGTCGCAGTTGGAGATGCAGATCAGGGCGTCGGCGCAGTGCGCCTCGACCATGTACTCGACGCTGTCCGCGATGAGGTCGCGGGAGGGCAGGCTGTAGAGCATGCCGCCGTGGCCCATGGCGATGCCGTCGTCCACCGCGATCGTGTTGAACTCGCGGGGCACCGCGCCCGCCGCCTTGATCGCCTCGGAGACGATCCGGCCGACGGGGGCGAGGTGGGTGTGGCCCGGCACGAACTCGGTGAAGGAGTTGGCCACCGCGATGATCGGCTTGCCGATGTCCTCGCTCGCTACCCCGGACGCACGCATAAGGGCGCGCGCGCCCGCCATGTTGCGGCCGTGTGTGACAGTGCGGGACCTCAGCTGGGGCATCGTCTCTCGCTCCTTCGACAGAAAAGACTGCCTTTGAGCGTACGCCTCCCGTGCCAAGATCTGGACATCCTGTCCGGAATGCGGGATGCCGTGCTCACTGGGCGGGCAGGGAGGGAGGCCCCTCCCCCTCCCCGCGGGCCGGTCACACGGCCGGGAGCGCCATCAGACGGCGGCCGTGGAGTGCGACCAGCCGCTTGCCACCGGAGACGACGTACCACGGGTCGATCGCCCCCGTGCCGTCGTTGTAGGTCCAGCGCAGCTTCCCGTCCCGGGCGTCGTACGCCTGGACGCCGCCGTTCTCGTCGAACTCCGTCGCCCCGTAGAGGGTGTCCCCCACCTTGGTGAACTGCCGCGGGACCGAGACGTCACGGAGCTCGGGGTTGTGCCAGCGCCGCTTGCCGGTGGCCGGATCGACGGCCCACAGCGCGTGGGCGCTGTCCGAGGCGTAGAGCACCCCTTCGAGGACGGCCGGCCCGTTGAAGGTGTCGAACTCCTCGGTCTCCAGCGCCCAGCGCTCGGCACCGTCGTCCAGGGCGAACGCGCGCAGGTGCCGGCCGTCGGCGACGAAGACCGCCCCGTCGTGGACCGCGATCCTCTCGAAGTTGGACCGGCTGATCTTCTTCGACCACAGCTGCCGTCCGGTCGTGGTGTCACGGACGGTCAGGTTCTCGCGGTGGTCGGTGTAGACGAGGCGCTCGCCGGACACCGCGGAGGTGAGACCGGACTCCTCGGTCCCGGTGTCCCGCTTCTCGTTCCAGACGGCCTTGCCGGTACGGATGTCGACGGCGGCGATCACATTGGTCCGGGAGCTGAGGTCCTTCTCCAGGATGCCCGCGATCACGTACACGCGTTCGGCGTCGGCGCCGATGGGCCGGGGCTGGGCGTAGCCCCCGCCCAGGCGGCTGCGCCAGGTCTCCTTGCCGGTGGCCGGGTCGAGCCCCACGAGATCGCCGTCGTACTCGCCGCTGGCCAGGTAGAGCGTGTCCCCGCCCATGATCAGCCGTGCGCCCGGCTGGGCGGCGCCCGGCAGGGACCACAGCTTCTTGCCGGTGGCGAGGTCCCGTGCCGTCAGGGGGTCGTCGGCGATGAGGACCACGTTCCCCACGACGCCGAGCACCTCGTCGCTGCCGAGGGAGCCCACCCCGGTCGGCTCCTGCCACAGGGCGCGCGGGGCGCTGCCGGCCGGCGGGGTCGTGAACGCGTCCCCGCCGGCCGTCCCGCCGCCGGGCTTCGGCTCGCCGGTACCGCCGGAGGCGCCGTCCTCCTCGGGGCCGCACGCCGTCGTCACCGCACCGGCGACGACGAGGCCCAGCCCCACGCCGGCCATCCGCAGCAGCCGGCGGCGGGACAGGACTCCGTCCGCCGCGCTCGCGTCCGGTACGCGCACATTCCGAGTCGCCACGGTCCGTCTCCCCCATCTGTCGTCCGCCACGTACGTCCGGCACGTGATCACGGACAGCCAACCATCGGAATTCGGCCATGCCGTCGGCTGATACCGATTCGGGACACCGTTGTGCAGTCATCGGCACAGCGGTCACACAGGCAGGACGCCCCGGTCACCCGTCGGCGAGGTACCGCTGGAGCGTGGGAGCCACCATCGCGATGATCCGCTCCGGGTCGGCCGACGCCAGCGGCTCCGCCTGGATGACGTAGCGCAGGATCGCGATGCCGATCATGTGGGAGGCGGCGAGTTCCGCGCGGAAGGCCGGATCCGGCACGTCGAGGTCCGCCGCGATCCGCTCCAGCAGCCGCCGCAGCACGAACTCGCGCAACACCTTCGCGGCCGCCTCGTGCGTGAGCGCGGAACGGAGCATGGCCAGCAGCGGTGCCCGGGACGCCGGGTTCTCCCAGACGCCGATGAAGAACCGGGCCAGCCGCTCACCGACGTCCGCGGAGGGCCCGCCCAGGATCGAGGGGATGACCAGCGCGGGCTCGAAGGAGACCTCGACGGCCGCCGCGAAGACCTCGTCCTTCGTACCGAAGTAGTGGTGGACCAGGGCCGCGTCCACACCCGCCGCCTTCGCGATGCCGCGCATCGACGTCTTGTCGTAGCCGCGCACGGCGAACTCCGCGCGGGCCGCCTCCAGGATCCGGGTCCGGGCGTCGGGGCCCTCGGCGTGGGCGGCGCGGGAGGGGCGGCCCCTGCGCCGTGGGGCCGGGCCGTCGGCGCCCGGGGTCACGGCCGGGGTGCCTGGGCCGACGACGCCAGGTGCAGCCGGGTGAAGGCGAGCGCCTCCGCGAGATCGGCCTCGCGCTCGGCCGACGACATGGCGCGGCGGGTGTTGACCTCGATGACCACATGGCCGTCGAAGCCCGTGCGGGCCAGCCGCTCCAGGAGTTCCGCGCACGGCTGATCCCCCAGGCCGGGCACCAGGTGCTCGTCCTTGCCGGATCCCTTGCCGTCGGCGAGGTGCACATGGGCGAGCCGGTCACCCATCCGGTCCACCATGGCCATGCCGTCGGTGCGCGCGGTCGCCGTGTGCGAGAGGTCCACGTTGAAGTGCCGGTAGTCGTCTTTGCTGACGTCCCAGGCGTGTGCGTACGCGAGCATCTCGCGGTCGCGGTAGCGCCACGGGTACATGTTCTCCACCGCGAAACGCACATCGGTCTCGTCCGCCATGCGCCAGATTCCGTTCACGAAGTCACGGGCGTAGGTGCGCTGCCACCGGAAGGGCGGATGGACGACCACCGTCGAGGCACCGAGCGTCTCCGCCGCGGCCCTGGCCCGCTGGAGCTTGACCCACGGGTCCGTGGACCAGACCCGCTGCGTGATCAGCAGACAGGGCGCGTGCACGGCCAGGATCGGCACCTGGTGGTAGTCGGAGAGGCGTTTCAGCGCCTCGACGTCCTGGCTGACGGGGTCGGTCCAGACCATGACCTCGACACCGTCGTAGCCCAGGCGCGCAGCGATCTCGAAGGCCGTCGCCGTCGACTCCGGATAGACGGAGGCCGTAGACAGGGCGACCTTCGCATCCGGGATGCGCACCACTGGTTCTGCCACGTTGACAGGGTACGGGCAGCGGTGTGCGAGGCCGAGGGAGCCCGGCTGAAAGTGAGAAGGACCATGACGGGCCGCGAGGTCAGGCCAGGGCGACCGCCCGCTGCGCCGGCAGGTGGTCGAGACGGCGCAGGATGACTCCCTCCCGCAGCGCCCAGGGACAGATCTCCAGCTCCTCGACTCCGAACAGGTCCATCGCCCCCTCCGCCACGAGCGCCCCCGCCAGCAGCTGGCCGGCGCGCCCCTCGGTGACCCCGGGCAGACTCCCCCGCCGCTCCACGGTCATCACCGACAGTTTCGGGACCCACTCCTCCAGGGCCTTGCGGCTGAGGACGCGCTGCACGTAGAGCCCCTCGGCGGAGCGGGCGGCCCCCGTGATCCTGGCGAGCTGCCGGAACGTCTTGGAGGTCCCGACGACGTGGTCGGGCGGCCCGAGCCTGGTGAACTCGCCGACCGTGCGGGCGATGCCCGCGCGGACGTGGCGGCGCAGCGCGCGCACGTCCGTCGGGTCCGGCGGATCGCCCGGGAGCCAGGCGGCGGTGAGGCGGCCCGCGCCGAAGGGCAGCGACACGGCGGCGTCGGGCTCCTCGTCCATGCCGTAGCCGACCTCCAGCGAACCGCCGCCGATGTCCAGGACCAGCAGCTTGCCCGCGGACCAGCCGAACCAGCGGCGGGCGGCCAGGAAGGTCAGCCGCGCCTCCTCCTCGCCGCTGAGGACGGCGAGGGCGACTCCGGTCTCGTCCCGCACCCGCGCCAGCACCTCGTCCGCGTTGCCCGCGTCGCGGACGGCGGAGGTGGCGAACGCCAGCACGTCCTCGCAGCCCTTGTCCTCGGCCGCCTGGAGCGCGTCACCGACCGTGGCGACGAGCCGGTCCACGCCCTCGGGACCGATCGACCCCTCCGGGTCGAGGAGTTCGGCGAGCCGCAATTCCGCCTTGTGCGAGTGCGCGGGCTGCGGGCGCGCACCGGGGTGGGCGTCGACCACCAGCAGGTGCACCGTGTTCGAACCCACGTCGAGGACTCCGAGTCTCATACCGGAACGCTACTGCGGCTTACTCTGGGCGCGTGCCAAAGACGAAAAAGGCGAAGCCGGACAAAGCCACGAAGAAGCAGCCGGGAGTGAAGCAGGAGATCCAGCAGCCGGAAGCATCGGGGCCGGACGGGCCCGACGAGAAGGGGCTCGACTTCGCGCGGGCCTGGGTGGAGTTCGCCGACCCCGCCGACGACGAGCAGGTCTTCCGCTGCGATCTGACCTGGCTGACGTCCCGCTGGAACTGCATCTTCGGCAGCGGCTGCCAGGGCATCCAGGCGGGCCGCGCGGACGACGGCTGCTGCACGCTGGGCGCGCACTTCTCCGACAAGGACGACGAGAAGCGGGTGGCCGGGCACGTCGCGCGGCTCACCCCCGAGATCTGGCAGTTCCACGACGTCGGCACGAAGACCGGCTGGGTCGGCGTCGACGAGGACGGCGAGCGTCAGACGCGGCGCTGGGAGGGCTCCTGCATCTTCCAGAACCGCCCCGGCTTCGCGGGCGGCATGGGCTGCTCGCTGCACATCCTGGCCCTCAAGGAGGGCAAGGAGCCGCTGGAGACCAAGCCCGACGTGTGCTGGCAGCTGCCGGTCCGCCGTACGTACGACTGGATCGAACGGCCCGACGACACGCGCGTGCTCCAGATCTCGATCGGGGAGTACGACCGCCGCGGCTGGGGTCCCGGCGGCCACGACCTGCACTGGTGGTGCACCTCGGCGACGTCCGCGCACGGGGCCGGTGACCCGGTCTACGTGTCCTACCGTCCCGAGCTCACCGAGATGATGGGCGAGGAGGCCTACGACCGGCTGGCCGAGCTGTGCGAGCAGCGGCTGGCCTCGCTGCTGCCGATGGCCCCGCATCCGGCCGACCCGGCCTGAGAGGAGACCGGCCTCGCCCCGACGGCGGCCCGGTGCGCGGCGCACGGACGCTCCGCCGCACGCCGGGCCGCCGTTTGCGTCACCCCGCCGGCCCGGACGGTTCGTCCGGGTCCGTCGTCGGGCCGGACGACGGGCCGGGCTCGGTGGATCCGTCCGACGGTGACGGGGTGGGGCCGGGCGGGTCCGTCGGGTCCGTGGGCGTCGGCGTCGGGTCCGGCGGACCGGTGGGGTCCGTCGGGGTCGGGGTGGGGTCCGGCGAGTGAGGCGGGGAGGACGGCGCGGGGCTCGGGGGCCCGGTCGGCGGGTCCGGGGACGGCTCCGGGCTCCCCGGGCGCGGTGCGCCGTGGCCGGTGATCGCGACGGCGGACCCCGACGGGGCGAGCAGGACACGGGCGCTCCAGGGGCCCTGCGGCTCGGCCGAGCGGTCCACGAACACGTAGAAGGTGGTGCTCCTGCCGGGGGCGACCGTGCCCGACGTACGGGTGAGGCGCAGCCAGGGGGCGGCCGTCCGGGCCGACCAGGCGACGGCTTCGTCCCCCGTCACGGTCAGGGTGATCGCCGTACGGCCTCCGGACGAGCGGGCCGAGACGCCGATCGAGGCCGCCGCTCCCTCCGGGCCGCCGCCGACGCTGACGACCTCGGCCGAGACGTCCGGGCTCCGGACGCCGTCCGTGAAGCCGCCGTCCCCGTCGGGGCGGGCGTTGCCCGCGTTCTCGTACTGGCCGTGCGGGTCGCCCTCGGAGCCGGGCTCCCCGTCCACGTCGGAGGCGGTGACCGAGGTGTCGCGCCCCTCTCCGGTCAGCGGCGCGCCCCGGTACGCGGCCCACAGGGCGATCACCGGGGCGGCGACGACCGTCGCCACCACCGTCGTCGTCACCACCCGGGCCCGCAGCCGGTCCCGCCGCGCGGCGTGGTCCTTGGGGTCCAGCGGGAAACCGGTCCGGGCGAAGCGCGGCGCTCCGGAGCGGTTCCGCCGGGCGTGCGCCAGGGCGACGTGCACCGAGGGCCGGGGCGCCTCGACGACCGGCAGCGGGGAGGCGGGGGTGACGGCGGCCCCGGGCCAGGGGCCGGAGGCGCCCGCGCGCTCGGCGGCACGGCGGCAGCGTGGGCAGTCGTCGACGTGCCGGACGAGCTCCCGGCGCAGGGCCGCCGAGAGCAGCACCTGGTGGGTGCCGGTGAGCCGGGCGACCGCGGGACAGTTCCCGCTCTCCACGACGGCGAGAGCGGCGCGGGTGCGCTCCACCTCGCAGGCGGCACCGGCCAGGAGCTCCCGGGCGCTGCCGGGATCGAGGCCGAGGACGGCCGCCACGGCGCGCGGGGCCAGACCGTGACGCACGGCGAGCTCCAGCGCCTCGCGCTGCTCGGGAGTGGTGCCCGCCGCCTCGGGCCAGGCCAGCTTCGCGAGCTCGCGCCGGCGCGCCTCGGCCGCCGGGGACTCGGTGGCGGTGCCGGGGGCGGTCTGCGCGACACCGCGGGCGGCCGGATCACCGGTGCCCCCGTGCGGCGCGGCGCCCCGGCGGACCGGCCGTCGCCGGTGCGCCCGGCGGCCGCTTCGCTGCTCGGTGAGCACCCGCAGGCAGGTCCACCTGGCCAGGGCGTACAGCCAGGATTTACGTTCCTCCTCGGCCGCGGGGCACCGGCCGTCCTGCCGCTCGGCGATCGCCAGGACCGAGCCGAGCGCGTCGGTGGCGGCCTCGTGGTCGCAGAGCACGGAGAGGCAGTAGGTGAACAGGCCGTCGAGGTACGGCTCGTCATGTGCGGGCGACCGCCGCACCGCGGGGGCCTCGCGACGGTGCGCCCGGTGTGCGCCGGTGGTGTGCGTGGGGGGCTCCAGCCTGCTGCTCGTCACCTTGCGACCGTAGGCAGATACCGGAGGAACCCTGACAGCATTTTCCGACATTTAATCCTTACGGGTGACAGTCTCCCTCGAAAGGGGACAGGAATCCCGGATTCCTACTGAAATACCTCATAGGGCACATGTTCGCCTCTCGCGACTGTGGTCGACTGATCGGCACTGTCGGACCGCCCCTATACGGTGGCGCCATGGCTGCCCGTACGAAATCCGCGAAGGACCGGCCGTCCTACCGCTGCACCGAATGCGGCTGGACGACCGCCAAATGGCTCGGCCGCTGCCCCGAATGCCAGGCCTGGGGGACGGTCGAGGAGTTCGGCGGCGCCCCCGCCGTCCGCACGACCGCCGCGGGCCGGGTGTCCTCCGCCGCCCTGCCGATCGGCCAGGTCGACAGCCGGCAGGCGACCGCGCGCTCGACCGGGGTCGGCGAGCTGGACCGCGTGCTCGGCGGAGGCCTCGTGCCCGGTGCGGTCGTGCTGCTCGCGGGCGAGCCGGGCGTCGGCAAGTCGACGCTGCTGCTGGACGTGGCCGCCAAGGCGGCGAGCGACGACCACCGCACGCTCTACGTCACGGCCGAGGAGTCCGCCAGCCAGGTGCGGATGCGGGCCGACCGGATCCGGGCCATCAACGACCACCTGTACCTCGCCGCCGAGACCGACCTCTCGGCGGTCCTGGGACATCTGGACGCGGTCAAGCCGTCCCTGCTCGTCCTCGACTCGGTGCAGACGGTGGCCTCCCCCGAGATCGACGGCGCGCCCGGCGGCATGGCGCAGGTCCGCGAGGTGGCGGGCGCGCTCATCCGGGCCTCGAAGGAGCGCGGCATGTCGACGCTCCTGGTCGGCCATGTGACCAAGGACGGCGCCATCGCGGGACCACGGCTCCTGGAGCACCTCGTCGACGTGGTGCTGTCCTTCGAGGGCGACCGGCACGCACGCCTGCGGCTGGTGCGCGGCGTCAAGAACAGGTACGGGGCCACCGACGAGGTCGGCTGCTTCGAGCTGCACGACGAGGGCATCACCGGCCTGGCGGATCCGTCGGGGCTCTTCCTCACCCGCCGCGACGAGCCGGTCCCCGGCACCTGCCTGACGGTCACCCTCGAGGGCAAGCGCCCACTCGTCGCCGAGGTGCAGGCCCTGACGGTCGACTCGCAGATCCCCTCGCCCCGGCGCACCACCTCGGGCCTGGAGACCTCCCGCGTCTCGATGATGCTGGCCGTCCTCGAGCAGCGGGGCCGGATCAGCGCGCTCGGCAAGCGGGACATCTACAGTGCGACGGTGGGCGGCGTGAAGCTCACGGAACCGGCCGCGGACCTCGCGATCGCCCTGGCACTGGCCAGTGCGGCCAGCGACACACCGCTCCCGAAGAACCTGGTCGCGATCGGTGAGGTGGGTCTCGCCGGGGAGGTCAGGAGGGTCACCGGGGTCCAGCGCAGGCTGGCGGAGGCGTACCGTCTCGGGTTCAAGCACGCCCTGGTCCCGAGGGACCCCGGGCAGGTCCCGGCCGGCATGAAGGTCACGGAAGTGGCCGACATGGGCGACGCCCTGAGAGTCCTCCCCCGCCGGTCTCGGCCGGACGGACCACAGGAGGACGGCGCACGCCGGTAGACTTTGCCCTGGTCTCGCCCGCCCGTACGACGGTATGAGGGACGAAAGGGCACCGCAAACCTGTGACCGGAGGAGTGCAGTGGCAGCCAACGACCGGGCCGCATCGCCCGGAAAGTCCGGCCAAGGCACGGGAAACGAGGCGCTGATGCGCGCCTCGTTGAGCGCGGTGGCGCCCGGGACGGCCCTCCGCGACGGCCTGGAGCGCATTCTCCGCGGCAACACCGGCGGTCTGATCGTCCTCGGCATGGACAGGACCGTCGAATCCATGTGTACCGGCGGTTTCGTCCTGGACGTGGAGTTCACCGCGACACGCCTGCGCGAGCTGTGCAAGCTGGACGGCGCGATGATCCTCGACAAGGACATGACGAAGATCCTCCGGGCCGGCGTCCAGCTGGTCCCGGACGCCTCGATCCCCACGGAGGAGACGGGCACCCGTCACCGTACGGCCGACCGGGTCTCCAAGGCCTGCGGCTTCCCGGTGGTCTCGGTCTCGCAGTCGATGCGCCTGATCGCGGTGTACGTCGACGGGGAGCGGCGGGTCCTGGAGGAGTCGTCCGCGATCCTGTCCCGCGCCTACCAGGCGCTCGCCACCCTGGAGCGGTACAAGCTCCGGCTCGACGAGGTCGCCGGGACGCTCTCCGCGCTGGAGATCGAGGACCTGGTGACGGTCCGGGACGTGACGGCGGTCTCGCAGCGGCTGGAGATGGTGCGCCGGATCGCGACCGAGATCGCGGAGTACGTCGTGGAGCTGGGCACCGACGGCCGCCTCCTGGCCCTCCAGCTGGACGAGTTGATCGCCGGGGTGGAACCGGAGCGTGAGCTGGTCGTACGCGACTACGTCCCCGAGCCGACCGCGAAGCGGTCCCGCACGGTCGCGGAGGCGCTGGCCGAGCTGGACACGCTCACCCACACCGAACTGCTCGAACTTCCCGTGGTGGCAAGGGCGCTGGGATACAGCGGCTCCCCGGAGACGCTGGACTCGGCGGTCTCCCCGCGGGGCTACCGGCTGCTGGCGAAGGTGCCGCGGCTGCCCGGAGCGATCATCGAGCGGCTGGTGGAGCACTTCGGCGGCCTGCAGAAGCTCCTCGCCGCGAGCGTGGACGACCTCCAGGCCGTGGACGGGGTCGGCGAGGCACGGGCCCGGAGCGTGCGGGAGGGGCTCTCGCGACTGGCCGAGTCCTCGATCCTGGAGCGGTACGTCTAGAACGCGCCTCGTGCGGACGTGCCCGAGCCCCGCCGGTCCCTGACCGGCGGGGCTCGGGTGTGTCCGGGAGGCCCCGGCTCAGTTCGTGGTGTCGAGCTTCGTGCGCTGCTCGGGGGTCAGTTCGAGGTCCACCGCGGCCAGGCTCTCGTCGAGCTGGGCGACCGACGACGCGCCGACCAGGGGGAGGATCGGGATGTCTCCGCCCAGGAGCCACGACAGGACGACCTGGTTGGCGGTCGCCCCGGTCTCCTTCACCACCTCGGCCAGTGCCGCGAGGCGGGGCTCGGTTCCGGCGTGCTCGAAGCCCGGTCCCAGGGGCTTGTCCTCACGGACGTACGCGCCGGAGAGCAGCGGCGTGTAGGCGACCTGGGTGAGCGAGGGAGTGGCCCGCACGTAGCTGAGCAGGTCGCCGCTGACGAGGCCCTGGTTGCCGTCGGGGGAGCGCAGGCTCGGGGTGTCCATGCGCTGGCGCAGGTAGCTGTGGTGGTGCTGGAGCACCTCGTAGCCGGGCAGTCCGGCGGCCGCGGCCAGCGCCCGGGCCCGCTCCACCCGCCAGGCCCAGTGGTTGCTGGCGCCGAGCAGTCCGGCGATGCCGTCCTCGACGACCCCGCCGAAGGCCTCGACGGTCTCCTCCAGGGGAGTGTGCTCGTCCATGACGTGCGCGTAGAGCAGGTGGATCCGCTCGATGCCGAGCCGGTCGCGGCTGCGCTCGGCGGACTCACGGATCACCTTGGCCGAAAGTCCCTCGATGTCGAGGCTGAACCCGCTGGTGGGAGCGTTCGGGCGGGCGCCCAGCTTGGTGGCGAAGGTGATCTCGTCACCGATTCCACGGCTGCGGATCCAGCGCCCGAGCAGTTCCTCGCTCTCACCGCCCTGCGTCCCGTTGACCCAGAACGAGTAGTTGTTGGACGTGTCGATGAAGGTTCCGCCCGCCTCCACGAAGCGGTCGAGAAGGGCGAAGGAGGTCGCCTCGTCGGTCACCGTTCCGAAAAGCATCGAACCGAGGCTCACCACACTGACCTCGCGGCGGGTCTTCGGGTCGCTGCCAATGACGCGGTATTTCATGTGCATCCAATCCGGAAGGGGATCCGTGCTCAGAAGACGGAATTGTTAATTCTGTGTCGACAATGTTTGAACGGTGGAAACGGACTGCGCCATCGTCTCCGCCACGGCTTCGAGATGGGGGACCAGAAAGAAGTGCCCCCCGGTGTAGACGTGGAGCCGGAAGCCGTCCGTCGTGTGGTCGGCCCACGCCTCGGCCATCGGAATGTCCACCCGCGGGTCGCTGTCCCCGATGAACGCGGTCACGGGACAGTCGAGCCGGGGAGCACCTCGGTACCGGTACGTCTCCGTGGCGACGTAGTCGCTCCGTACGGCCGGAAGGATAGCGTCCAGCAGGTCGGGGTTCCTCAGCATCTGGGCGTTCGTACCGCCCAGGTACTCCATGTCGGCGATGAGCTCCTCGTCGGTCGCGAGGTGTACCGAGCCCGGTGCCGGGATGGACGGGGCGCGTCGCCCCGACACGAACAGCGCGGTCGGCTCGGCCCCCTGCGCGCGCAGCCGGCAGGCGACCTCGAAAGCCAGGGTGGCGCCCATGCTGTGGCCGAAGAGGGCGAAGGGCTGCCCGACCCGGTCGGCCAGCTCGGCGGCCACGGCGTCGGCCAGGTCCGTCAGACTCTCGATGCAGGGCTCGTTGAACCGCTCCTGGCGGCCCGGGTACTGCACGGTGAGCATCTCGATGCCGGGCGCGAGGAGTGCCGAGAGCGGGTGGAAGTAGGAGGCGTTGCCGCCGGCGTGCGGGAAGCAGAAGAGCCGCAGCGCACCGGGTTCGGCGGCGTGGAAGCGGCGCAGCCACGGCGTGTCGGGCAGGTCCGCGCTCATCGGGCCCGGGCCGTGATCGGCACCCGCTTGTAGCCGGAGACGAAGTTCGAGGCCAGGCGCTCGGGCTTGCCGGCGGGCCGGAAGTCCTCGAAGCGCGTGAGGAGTTCCTCGAAGAGGATGCGCAGCGTGATCCGGGCGACGCTGTGGCCGATGCAGTAGTGCGGGCCGATGCCGAAGGCGATGTGCTTGTTTGGCTTGCGGCGGATGTCGAAGGTGGTGGCGTCGGGGAAGACCGCCTCGTCCCGGTTGGCGGCGCCGAGCCAGACCACCACCGCGTCCCCCGCGGCGATCCGGGCGTTGCGGACCTCCGTGTCCTGGGTGGCGTAGCGCAGGAAGTGGTTGACCGGGGAGGCCCAGCGCAACGCCTCCTCGACAGCTGTGTTGTTGACCTCCGGGTGGGCGGCCCAGTCCTCCAGCACGCCGCTGTCGATGAACTGCGCCATGACGTAGTTCGGCGAGTGCGGGGTGGTGACGTTGGCGCCCAGGAGCAGGCTGTAGCAGTTCGCCACGATCTCGCCGGAGTCCATGTGACGGCCCTCGAACTCGGTGGAGATCAGCACACTGAGCAGGTCGTCGCCGAGGTTGTCGCGGCGGAAGCGGACGAGGTCCTGGAAGTACGCGAACAGCTCCCGGTGCGCGGTCTCCAGGGTCGCCGCCTTGCCGCCCGGGTCCTGGAAGTCCGGGTCGTCCGCGGCTATGCAGACCGTGGTGAGGCGGCTGAGCCAGGGCCAGTCGGTGCTGGGCAGGCCCATCATCGTGCCGGTCACGGACATCGGCATGGCCAGCATCGCCTCGGCGAAGTCGAAGGTGCCACCGTCCCCGAGCGGACTGATCAGATCGATGATCAGCGGGCGGATCATGTCCTTCTGGCGCTCCACGGCCTTGACCGCCAGCGCCTTCTTCAACCGGGTCTGCATCTCGGTGTGCCGCGGCGGGTCGGTGACGGCCAACTGCTTCCCGCCGGCCGGGTCGTCCGTGCCCAGGAGGTCGAGCATGGTGCCGCGCTCGGAGGTGAAGACCGCGGTGTCACGCAGCACCCGCTCGGCGTCGTCGAACCCGACGATGTTCCAGAATCCCCGCTTGTCGTCGACCTCCTGCCGGGTCAGCGTGTCGAGGCTGCGCATCCGCTGCCAGACGGCGTGCGCGTCGCCGTCGGTGTAGAGCAGCGGGTCGACGAGGTCGGTGGCTCCCTGATGTACGGGGCATCTGGAAATCGGGGCGTCGTGGACTTTCAACTGCTGTTGTCCTTCCGTCCGGTTCGGGGCCGACCTCCCGGAATTCACGTGGGAAGAGTGGCGCGGGACAACATACAGGCGAACCGCAGAAATAGGCATCGCTTTCCAGCCACATGACACGGGTCAAGCCACTTTGTCGAAACTTTGAATTCGGCGCGTTAAGGACTACGACGGACCCGGCAAGATCACCCTTGACGCGTCATATTCAGGTGACGTAGCGTCCCCCCGGCTACGAACGGGCCCCTTTCCCACTCACTTCCGAGTCGGGAAGACAGGGGCATGGGCGGCCGTACACGGGGGGAATTATCAGTGTTACCCGAATCCGAATTGGCTGGTGGTGCCTGGTACCCGGCCACCCCGATGCAACAGGGCCTGTGGGTACTGGACCGCGACGAACTGCTGCGGCCGACGCAGCTGGTCCCTTCGGTCGTCGAGTTCACCGGGACGGTGGATCACCCGCTGCTGGTGTCGGCGGTCCGCCTGGCCCTGGGCAGGCATCCGTCGCTACGGGCCCGCTTCCGGCTTGATCTGAAGCATCGCCGGGTCGAGTACAGCACCCACGAGGAGCCGGCGGACGCCGGGTTCCTCGACGCGGCCGCCGAGGGCTGGACCGAGGACGAGATCGACCGGTTGGTGCAGGCACTGTGCGGCACTCCCTTCGACCTGGCCGCCGAGGCACCCGCACGGGCGGAGGTCATCCGGACCGGCGCCGATCGCACCCTGCTGGTGCTCACCTCGCATCACATCGTGTTCGACGGCCTGTCACGCACGATGCTGCTGGAGGAGATCTTCAGCATCTACCGCGCCGGACTGGCCGGCGCGGAGCCGGAGTTGAGCAACCCCCCGCATCCCGCCTCGGTGGTCGCCACACCGTCCGCGCAGGACGTGGCCGCTCAGGTCGAAGAGGTGGTCGAGCGGCTGCGCGGTGCCCCCACCGAGGTGCCGCTCCCCTTCGAGCGCTCCGGCGCCGCCAAAGAGGAAACGTCACTTCTCGGTACCACCATCACCACCGGCCTCGACCCGGAACGGACCGCCGGGGCCCTGGCGGTGGCGTCCGAGGAGGGCTGCACCACCTTCATGCTGGGCGTCGCGCTGCTGGCCGGGACCCTGGCCCGCCGCAGCACCCAGCGGGACTTCCTCATCGCCTTCGCCTGGCCGGGCCGCGACCACCCCGACGCCGCCGACGTCATCGGCATGTTCATCACCACCGTGGTGCTACGCGTGTCACTCGAGCCCGACAGCACGTGGCGCGAGCTGCTCGGGAACGCGCGCATCAGCAGCATGGAGGCGTTCATGGACAGCGACGTGCCGCTGGACGCGATATCGGCCCGGCTCAATCCCGACCGCAACGCCCTCTGGCCGCCCCTGACCCCGGTGCTCCTCAACCTGGACGACGCCCCGCACGCCCCCGTGCTCGCGCCGGGCGTCACGGGCCGGCTGCGTCCGCTCGACCCGCTCTACATCAAGTACGACCTCGCCCTGTTCGTCCGTGTCGAGGACGGAGCCGACGGACGGCGTCTCGAGCTGTCCCTGGACTACCCCGCGGACGTCGACGACCACTCCACCGTCTCCGCCTTCCTGTCGGATCTGCGGCGCAGCGCCGCGGACCTAGCCACTTCTCCGGAGGAAACCGTGCTCGAACAGTCAATGGACGCGATCGATCTCGACGACCCCGCACAGCGGCTCGACCTCGTACGGTCCATCTGGCAGGAGGTCCTGCAGAGCGACGACATCGAGGACGACGTCAGCTTCTTCGAGTCGGGCGGCGACTCCCTCCTCCTCGTGGTGCTCGTCGAGCGTCTGAGCCAGGCGTCCGGCCGCATGCTGCGCACGGTGGACCTCTTCAGATCCGCCACGGTGAGTGGTCAGGCGGACCTGCTCGCGGCCCCCTCCACGGAGCCGCGGAAGGCCCCCGCACCCGCCGACGGCCGCCTGGGCATGCTGGACGCCGCCCGCAACCGGCGCGCGACCGAAGAGGCCGTCTGATGACCTGCGCAGACCTGGCCGTCTCCGTCCTCGGTGAGGGGACGGACCCCGCGGACTTCACCACGGACAGCTTCATCGCACTCGGCGGCGACTCGCTGCGCGCCATGCGCCTGGCCGCGCTGGCCGAGGAACAGCTGGGTCTGCGCATCGCGGCGGCGGCCCTGCTGAGCGAGACCCCGCTCGCCACCGTGCTCTCCGGCGCCGAGCCCGTCACCGGGACCGGCACGGAGCCCGCGACCGCCGACGCCCCCGACGACGGCTCCCTCTCCCCGGCGCAGCGCGGGATGTGGCTCATCGAGAGCCTGGCCGGCGGCTCCCCGTACAACCTGGTGTTCACCTGCTTCGTCGAGGACGGCACGCTGGACCGGGACTGCCTCGCGAAGGCGCTGGCCGAGACCACCGGCCGCCACGAGGGGCTGCGCACCGTCTTCCGCGAGACGGACGACGACGTCGTGCGCGAGGTCCTGTCGGCCCACGTACCGGAACTGACGACGTACGTGTACGACGGCCCGGCGGCGGGGTTCGAGGAGTACGTACGCGACGAGGGCGCCCGGCAGGGACGCAGGCCCTTCGACCTGTCCGCGGCTCCCGCCTACCGGTGGCTGCACTTCTCGCAGCCGGGAGGCGGCGAGGCGGTCGTCCTGGCCGCGCATCACATGGTGCTGGACGGCTGGGCGGTGGGACTGCTCCTCACGGAGGTCTTCGCCCGCCACGGCGCACTCGCCGACGGAGCGGCCGAGCCGGACCTCGGCCCCGACGTACCGGTGGGCGTGCTCTCCCGCCGCCATGACTCCCTGCGCGCCGCGGGCGTGTGGGACAGCCAGGCCGAGCTGTGGAAGCGCCACCTCGACGGAGTGCCCCGGGTCCTGGAGCTGCCCGCCGACCGGCAGCGCCCGGCCGTCCAGGACGCCACGGGCAGTCGCAGCGCACTGGACCTGGGCCCCGAGGCGACCACGGCGGTGGCGGGCAGGGCCCGGGAGCTCGGCATCACCCCGTACGCCTTCCTCCTCGGCGCCTTCGGCCTGACCCTGAGCCGGCTGACGGGCGGCCGCAGCCTGCTCGTCGGTGTGCCGCTGCTCGGCCGTGGGTTCTCCGAGCTGGAACACCTCGTGGCGGTGACGGGCAACCTGGTCCCGGTACGCGTGGACGTCGACGACGAGGCCACCGTCGCCGGGTATCTCCGCTCGGTGCACGCCTCCCTGGGACGCAGCATCGACGCCGGGGACCTGCCCTTCGAGGAACTGGTCGCCCGCGTGGGCGTCGAGCGCGGTCTCGGCTGCCACCCCCTCGTACAGGTCTGCTTCGGCATGCACGACCAGCTCGTGCCCCAGGGGCTGGACGCGGGTTCCGCCCGGCTGCGGGTCGAGGAGGGGCACGGCGGCGGTTCGCAGTTCGACCTCACGATGCTGATCGGTCACGCCGATCCGTCGTACTCCGGTCATGTGGAGTACGCCACGGGGGTCTGGACCGAGGACGAGACCCGTGCGTTCGTCGCCGACTTCCGCGCGGCGGCCGAGCAGCTGGCCGCGGACCCGGGCGCCCGGCTGGAGGACGTCCGCTGCGTCTCCGCCGCGAGCCGCGCCCGGCTGGACGGGATCAACACGTCGGCCGACGACTTCCCCGACAGCTCCCTCGACGCGCTCTTCCGGGAGGTGGCCGCGCGCACACCGGACGCCGTCGCCGTACGCGACGAGGCGTCCACCCTCACCTACGCCCAGCTGGCGGACGCCGCCGCCGAGCAGGCGCGCCTGCTGCGGGAGGCCGGCGTCGCGCCGGGCGACCGGGTGCTGGTCGGCGTGGACCGGTCGGTCGCCGAGGCCGTCGCCGTGCTCGGTGTGCAGTGGGCGGGCGCCGCGTACGTCGGTGTGGAACAGGGCGTCACGGACGCCCACCTGGCCCGGATCGTGGAGCGCGCCGCACCGGCCGCGGTGCTGGCGGGGCCGGTGTCCGGGCCCGCCGCGACGCGGGCCGCCGCGCTCGGCGTCCGTCCGGTCGCCACCTGGGATCCGTCCTGGCCCGCCGCCTCCGGGGACGGCGCCGCGCCGTACGCGCCGGAGGAACCCGGGCGGCTCGCCTACGTGGCCTTCACCTCGGGGTCGACCGGTGAGCCCAAGGGCGTCTCCGTACCGCACCGCGCCGTGATCCGGCTGGTCCACGAGGCCGGCTTCGTGCGGCTGGGCCCCGGCGAACGGATGCTGCGCCTGTCGCCGCTCGCCTTCGACGCCTCGACGCTGGAGCTGTGGGGTGCGCTGCTGACCGGCGCGACCCTGGAGGTCCACCCGCCCGGCCTGGCCTCGCCCACCGAGCTCGGCGCCTTCCTGCGGGAACGCGGGATCACCGTCGCCTGGCTCACCGCGGGTCTGTTCCGTCTGGTCGAGGAGTTCGCCCCCGACTCGTTCGCCGGGGTGCGCCAGTTGCTGACGGGGGGCGACGTCGTACCGCACGACCACGTGGCACGCGCGCTCACCCGCCACCCCGGCCTGGTCGTCACCAACGGCTACGGGCCGACGGAGAACACCACCTTCACCACCACGCACTCGGTGGAGCGGCCCGAGGACGTGGACGGCCCGCTGCCGATCGGCGTCCCGGTGCCGGGTACCCGCGTGTACGTGCTCGACGAGCGCCGGCGGGTCGTGCCGGCGGGAGCGGTCGGCGAACTCTACGCGGGCGGCACCGGCCTGGCCGACGGCTACCTCGGCGACGAGGCGGGGACGGCGCGCTCGTTCGGGACGTTCTCACCGGACGTCGACGAACGCCTCTACCGCACGGGTGACGTCGTACGGATGGACGGCCTGGGGCGGCTGCGCTTCCTCGGCCGGGCGGACGACCAGGTCAAGCTGCGCGGCTACCGGGTCGAACTGGGCGCGATCAGCGACGTCCTGGCCGCTCAGCCCGGAGTGCTGGACGCCGTCGTGCACGTCACGGACGGCGACAGCGCGGAGAAGCGTCTCGTGGCCTCGGTGGTCCTGGCCCCCGGAGGCGGGACCGACGCGGTCACCCTGCGCACCGTGCTCAAGGAGCGGCTCCCCGCCTACATGGTGCCGAGCCTCTGGGCCGTCGTGGACCGCCTCCCCCTGACCGCCAACGGCAAGGTCGACCGGCGTGCCCTCGCGGCACGCGCCGTCCCGGCGGCACGGGCCGGACTGCCCTCGTCCACGGACGGGGCGGGCAGGGCGGCCGCACCGGCGGGACCGGAGAGGACCGCCCCCGCCCCGCCGCAGGAGAGCGCGCGTTCCCTGACGGAGCGGATCGCGGAGCTGTTCACCGCGGTCATCGAGGACCCCGACGCGGCCGTCGCCGTGACGGGCGACACCGACTTCTTCATGGTGGGCGGCAACTCCCTCGGCGCGGTCCGGCTCATGCGCAGGCTCAAGGCGGACCTGGGAGTGAGCGTGCGTCTGCGCGACTTCCTGCTCGCCCCGACGCCCGACGGTCTGCGGGCACTCGTGGAGAAGGCCGGCGCCGAGTGAACCGCACGCGCACGAAGGCCCCGCCGCTGTCCCTGCCGGACGGCGCCGGGGCCCCGGAGTGGGACGAAGGGCTGGAGTGCTGGGTCGTCGCCGACCCCCGGCTGGCCCGGCAGGTCCTCAACCACACCGGCTTCGCCTCCGGAACCTTCGAGCGCTCCTTCCAGCTGTACATGACGGAGGCGTCGCGCGAGGAGTACCGCGAACTCACGGAGTTCCTGCGGCTCTGGTTCGTCCAGACCGACGCCCCGGAGCACGCGGCGCTGCGTCGCCCCGTGCAGCGGATCATGTCCGCGTCGTACGTGCGCTCACTCGCTCCGCGGATCGAGGAGATCACCGAGGAGTGCCTCGACGACCTCGCCGCGGCCCGCCCGCACGACGTGATGCCGACGGTCGCCGACGGCATCTCCGGCAAGGTCATGGCGCACGTGGTCGGCGTCGGCGAGCAGCCGGCGGTGCTGCACCGCTGGTCGCGGGCGCTGTCCCTGTTCATCGGCGCCATGTACCGGCGCGACCACGCGGAGGGGGCGCGCACCGCCATGCGGGAGATGGCGGAGGCGCTGTCCCGCGCCACCGCCCCCGCGGCCTTCCCGCGTGACACCGAGCTCGACCGTGCCCGTACGACCGCGACCTGGGCGATGAACCTCTTCGGCGGTCTGGAGACGACGGCGTCGCTCCTCGGCTCGGTCATCCTGACCGCGCTCGGCGACAAGGCGGTCTGGGACGCGATCCGCGAGGAGCGGGAGGGCGCCGTCGAGGCGCTCGTGGAGTCCGTGCTCGTGGCGAGGCCGCCGCTGCGGCACCTGGGACGCGTCGTCGCCTACGACCAGGAGATCGGCGGGAGCCGGCTCGCGGAGGGCGACCTGGTGCTCGTCAGCCTCACCGGCGACGGGCTGCTCGCGGAGGGGGAGCCGGACACCCCGGCCACCGGCTGCCCGGTCACCGGAGCCGGGGCCCCGGCCGTGAGCGGGGCGGACGAGGGGGACGGACGACCGGAGCAGCACCTCGTCTTCGGCCACGGACCGCACTACTGCGTCGGCGCGCCGCTCGCCCGCCTGGAAGCGGCCGTCCTGCTGCGCCGGTTCGCGAAGCGGTTCCCCGACGCCCGGCTCTCCGGCGAGGCCGCCGTCTGGGGTCCCAACCTCTCGTACGTGGGCCTGGACCACCTCTACGTCGACCTGGGGGTGTGAGCGTGCCGACGGAGAACGCCGTGGCCGTGGTCGGCATGGCCTGCCGGCTGCCGGGCGCCGACGACACGGCCGGGTACTGGGCGGCCCTGACCGGTGGCGTGGACGGGATCAGCCGGTTCACCCCCGAGTGGCTGCTGGACCAGGGGGCGGACCCTGATTACGTCGGCAGGGAGAACTTCGTCCCGGCCATGGGGGTCGTCACCGGCTCCCGCCGCTTCGACTGGCCGTACTTCCGCTACAGCCGGGCCGAGGCCGCTGCCATGGACCCGCAGCAGCGTGTCTTCCTGGAGTGCGCGACCACCGCCGTCGACGACGCGGGCATCGACCCCACCCGGTTCCCGGGCCGGATCGGGGTCTACGCCGGGGCCGACCGGGTCGGCCCCGGGGCCGACGACCCGCTGAGCGAACTCGCCCTCTACATCGGCCGGGAGAAGGACTTCCTCGCCACGCGCGTGGCCTACAAGCTGGGGCTGCGCGGCCCCGCGCTCACCGTCCAGACGGCCTGCTCGACGTCGCTGACCGCGGTACACCTCGCCGCGCGTGCCCTGGTCGGCGGCGAGTGCGACGCGGCTCTCGCCGGTGGCGTCACCGTGATGCCCAGGGGCGAGTGGGGCTACCTCTTCGAGCAGGGCGGCATCCTGTCGCCCGACGGGCGCTGCCGGCCGTTCGACGAGCGGGCCGGGGGCACCGTGCCGGCCGAGGGCGTCGCGGTGGTCGTGCTCAAACGGCTCGCGGACGCGCTGCGTGACGGCGACCGGATAGCCGGGGTGATCGCGGGCACCGCGATCAACAACGACGGCTCGGACAAGATGGCCTACACCGCGCCGTCCGTCCCCGGTCAGAGCGAGGTGATCCGTGCCGCCCAGCGGATCGCCGGCATCGATCCGGCGGACATCGACTACGTGGAGGCGCACGGTACGGCGACCCGGCTCGGCGACCCGGTCGAGGTGGAGGCGCTGACCGACGTCTTCCGGGACTCCACCGACACCACCGGAGCGTGCCTGCTCGGCGCGGTCAAGGGGAACATCGGGCACACCGGGGCGGTGTCCGGCGTCGCGGGGCTGATCAAGACCGTGCTGATGCTGGAGCACGGGCAGATCGTGCCCACCGTCCACTTCACCAGCCCCAACCCGCTGCTGGAGCTGGAGGCTTCGCCCTTCCGGGTCGCCGCGGCCAACGAGCCGTGGCCCGACCGCGGGACGCGGCTCGCGGCAGTCAGCTCCTTCGGTGTGGGCGGCACCAACGCCCACGTCCTCCTCCAGGGGGCGCCGAGCCGCGCCCCCCGCAAGGGACGTCCCGGCTTCCACCCGCTCACCCTGTCCGCGGCCTCTCCGGACGCGCTCGGACGGCTGGCCGGAGCACTCGCCGACCGGCTCGAACCGGCCACCGCCGGTGAGGCCGCCCCCACCCTCGCCGAGGTGTCCCGCACCCTCGCGGAGCGGCGCGTGCACCGGCACCGCAAGGCACTGGTCGCCGCGGAGCCCGCGGTGGCGGCACGACTGCTGCGAGGCGCGGCGGAACCCGGCCCGCCCCGGCGGAAGCTGGGCAAGGTCGCCTTCCTCTTCCCCGGCCAGGGCACCCTGCGGCACGGCGCGGGCACCGCCGCGTACCAGCTGCTGCCCGGTTTCCGGGCGGAGTTCGACGAGATACGCAAGGGCGTGCGCGACGCGCACGACATCGACCTGACCCCGGTCGTCACCGACCCGGCGGACCAGGACTGGTTCACCGACACCGTCCACCAGCAACTGGGGCTGTTCGCACTGGGCTACGCCTTCGGGCGCCAGCTGCGGGCGTGGAACATCCGCCCCGCCGCGATGCTGGGCAACAGCATCGGCGAGTACGTGGCCGCCGCGCTCGCCGGGGTCTGGTCCCCGCAGGACGCCGCGGACCTGGTGCACCGCCGTGCCCGGGCGATGTGGGACACCGAGCCCGGCCTCATGGTGAGCGTCGCCGCCCGTGCCGACGAGGTCGTGCCCCGGCTGCCCGGGGACGGCGAGGTCACCGTCGCCGTCGAGGCCCCCGGCTCCGTCGTCCTGTCCGGACCCGAGGCGGCGATGACGGAGCTGCTCGCGGGCGACCGCCTGGCCGGGCTCGGGACCACCCTGATCCACACCCGGCGCGCCTTCCACTCGAAGGCCATGGACGGGGCTGCCGAGGAGGTGCGGGCCGCCATTTCGTCGATGCCCGTCCGTCCTCCGCGGCAGCCCCTCATATCCGGCACGACCGGACGACAGGCCGCTCCGCAGGAGGTGACGGACCCCGCCTACTGGGCCGCCCAACTGCGCCGGCCCGTCCTCCTCGGGGAGGCGATGCGCACGCTGCTCGGCTCCGGCTGCACGACGTACGTCGAACTGGGCCCCGGCAGCTCGATGATCGGCGGCCTGCGCCGCACCCCCGGCTGGGACAGCTCCTTCGCCGCGGTGCCGCTGACCGCCCGGCGCGAGGACCCGGCCGAGGCCGGGCTGCTGAACGCGCTGGCCACCCTGTGGGAACTCGGCGCCGACCGGGCGCTGGAGGACGTTCTCGGCACGGCCCCCGGCGCCGGCGAGGAGAGGCCGTCACGCTGCTCCCTGCCGGGATACCAGTTCCGCGGCGAGGACCCGGAGCAGACGGACGCGGCCGCCCCGCCCGCACCTGCCGCGCGGCGCGCCCCGGCAGCGGCACCGGCCCGAACGGCCGACACACGGGCCGTGCTGGCGGAGTTGTGGTGCCGCACCCTCGGCGTCCCGGTGGCACTCGACGACGACAGCTTCTTCGCCCTGGGCGGGGAGTCGCTCATGGCCGTCAGCCTGACGGCCCAGGTCAGGGAACTGACGGGCTGCGTGCTGTCCGTGACCGACTTCTCCCGTGCGCCGTCGTTCGGCCGGCTGGTCGAGACCGTCGAACGGCAGTCGCCCGCACGGCCCGCTCCGGCGGCGACGGGCACGCTCCCGGTCCCGGGGGTCGCCACCCTCACCGAGGGCGGTACGGGCCGGCCGGTCTTCCTCGTCGCGGACGCCACCGGCACCGCACTCCCCTACCGGCACCTGGCCGCCCTGCTGGCGCCCCTCGCCGCGAACCGGCCGGTCCTCGGCCTGGAGGACCCCGGAGGCCCGCGCACCCGCACGATCCCGGCCATCGCGGCCGACCACGTCACCGCACTGCTCCGCACCCAGCCCGAGGGCCCCTACACGCTCGGCGGATGGTCGTTCGGCGCGGTCGTCGCCCATGAGATGGCGTACCGGCTGACACGGCTCGGCAAACGCGTCGACCTCCTCGTGTGCCTGGACGGCTTCGTCCCGGACACCGGGGGCCGGCCCGTGTCCTTCGCCCCCGAGTTCCTGCGCGCCGGGCTGCGGTCCCAGGCCGAGGCGCTGCTCGGCATCGGCCCGGTGGCACGACGCCTGGGGCGCGCCACGGCCCTGCGCAGGCAGTTCGTCGCCAACCAGGCGACGCTGCTGCGCTACCGGCCACGCCCCGTCGCGTGCCCGGTCGTGCTCTTCAAGGCATCGAGCGGGCCGGCGGAGGCGGACCGGCTGCGCGGCCGGCTGTCGGGGCTCTACGGGGACGGGGTCCGGGTCGAGCCGGTCGGCGGCGACCACTGGTCGATGCTCACCGGCCCGTACGCGGACGAACTTGCGCTGAAGCTGGCGCATGCACTTCCGGCCGAGGACTCGGCCGAGCAGGGAGAGAGATGACGATGTCGGACGAACCACCGGGCGGGGTCGACACCCCTGACCCCTCAGCCGTGACGACGGCGGGCCCGGACGCGGCGACCGCGGAGACCCCGCTGCTGCGCAACGGCAACTTCCAGGCGCTGTGGACCTCCGAGGCGTTCGCCGCCCTGGCCAAGGAGGCCGCGGAGGTCGCCTATCCGCTGCTGATCCTCACCACCACCGGCTCCGCCTTCTACGCCGGTGCCGTGGGTTCGGCCCAGCTGCTCACCGCGAGCGTCATGTCGATCCCCGGCGGAACCCTGGCCGACCGGGTCGACCGGCGGATGATCCTCATCGTCTGCAACCTGGTCCGCGTCGTCCTGCTCGGGCTCTTCGCGCTGCTCATCTGGACCGAGGACACCAACCCCTTCATCATCTTCGGCATCGCCGTCGGATCGGCGGTCTGCCTGGGTGTCTCGAACCCCACCGGACTCGCGGTCATCAAGCAGCTGGTGCCTCCGTCACAGCTCACCCAGGCGACGGCGCAGAACCAGGTCCGGTACTTCGCGGCGACGATGGGCGGCCCCCCGCTGGGCGGCTCGCTCTTCGCGGTCGGCCGGGCGTTCCCGTTCCTGAGCTCGGCCGTGGCCTTCCTGGTCTCCACGGTGCTGCTGCTGTTCATCCGCAAGCCCCTGAAGGTGGAGAACGCGGCACCGGGAGAGAAGCGCCACGCGGTCGAGGGCTTCAAGTTCCTGGCCCGGCAGCCGGTCCTGCGCCTCCTGATCATCTGGATCATGGGTTCGAACATGGCGTTCACCCACACCGGGGTCTTCCTCGCGCTGATCGCCACCGCCGAGAGCCGGGGCGCGTCCCCGGCCTTCACCGGCATGCTGCTGTCGATCGCCGGCGTCGGCGGGCTGGTCGGATCCCTGCTGGCGGGTCCGATCATCAAGCGGGTGAGCCCGCCGGTGCTCTTCCTCACCGCCGCCTGGATCGGACCGGTCGCCGCCGTCCTGCTGGCGAACGTCTCCGGGCTGATCCCGCTCGGCATCATTGTGGCCTGCGTGTTCCTGCGGGGGCCGGTCACCAGCGCGCTGTTCCTCGCCTACCTGGCGGCCATGGCACCCGACAAGGTGCAGGGCCGCGTACTCGGCGCGGTGATGTTCATGTCCATGATCGCGGCGCCGATCGGTGTGTTCGCCGTCGGGACCATCTTCGACCTGGCGGGCGCCACCTGGGTGTTCACCACCATGGCCATCGTCTCCGCCCTCGCGGCACTGCCCACGCTCAGCCCTGTCATCCGCAAGCTCGCGCCGCCCGAGCACTACGCAGACGCCGGCGCGGCCCCCGACGCACACCCCACTCCCAAGGAGACGTGATGGCCGACACCGACCAGCTGCCGCCGGAGTTCTTCACGGCACCCGAACCCGGCGACACCCACGCGGCCAACAAGCGGCTGCGCGCGGCCGGCTGCCCCGTACGCGCCATCAACTACCCGCCGGGCGGCGACGCGTACGTCGTCGCCGACTACGAGACCGCGCTCAAGGGGTTCAGCGACCCCCGCCTGTCCAAGCAGGTCGAGAACTCCCCGGCCTGGTTCCGCGATCTCCTCGAGGACAGCAGCCCGGTCCTCATACGCAACATGATCACCGCGGACGCGCCGGAGCACACCCGGCTGCGAAGGCTGGTCAGCAGGGCCTTCGTGCCCCGCCGGATGGCGCTGCTGCAGCCCCGCATCCAGGAGATCACCGACGAGCTCATCGACGCCTTCCCCGAGTCGGGCGAGGTCGACCTGATGGAGTTCGCGTTCACCCTGCCGATGCGCGTGATCTGCGAGTTCCTCGGCGTACCGATCGAGGACCGCCCGGAACTGCACGCCTGGGGCTACTGGCTGAGCGGAGCCCCGTTCGCGGACGAGGAGTCGAACCGGCAGCTGAAGCTGGCGAGCGACGGGATCGAGCGCTACCTCGTCGACCTGCTCGACCGGAGACGGAGCTCCGGCCTGGGGGAGGACCTGGTCAGCATCCTGCTGCGGGCCGCCGACGAGGACGTCTTCACCAACGACGAGCTCGTCTCGACGCTCGTCCTGCTGATCATCGCGGGCCACAAGACCACGGCCAACCTGATCGGGAACGGGATGCAGGCGCTGTTCAGCCACCCGGACCAGCTCGAACTGCTGCGCTCGAAGCCGGAGCTGGCCGAGACGGCCGTCGAGGAGTTCCTGCGTTTCGAACCCCCGGTCTACCGCGGGACGCTGCGGGTGGCCACCGAGGACATGGAGCTGGCGGGCTGCCCCATTCCCAAGGAGGGCTTCGTGCACATCCTGATGGACTCCGCCAACCGTGACCCGGAGGCGTTCGAGGACCCCGACCGGCTCGACATCACGCGCACCTCCAACCGCCATCTGGCCTTCGGCCAGGGAGCGCACTTCTGCGTGGGCGCGCCGCTCTCCCGCGTCGAGGGGCTGGTGGCCTTCCCCACCCTGCTGCGCAGGCTGCGCGGTCTGGAGCTGGCGGTCCCGCACGACCAGCTGGACTGGGTGTTCGACAACTCCACCAGCCGCGGCCTGAAGTCGCTGCCGGTGCGGTACGACGCCCGGCTGGCCTCCGACACCCTGGAGGACTGAGATGTCCGTCCGCACCACTCTCGTCTGCCTGCCCTTCGCCGGCGCCGGCGCCTCCTTCTACCGCCCGTGGCAGCGGCTCGCCGGTGAGACGCTGACCATCCTCCCGCTCCAGCTGCCGGGCCGGGAGCGGCGGATCGACGAGGAACCGTACACGGACGCCGGCACCGCCGCCGACGGCCTGCTGGCCGACCTGCGCCAGGCGCTGGACGACGCGGCACGGCCGCACCGGATCGCGCTGTTCGGGCACAGCCTCGGTGCCGTACTCGCCTACGAGCTGGCGCACCGGCTGGTCTCCGAGCCGGGCGTCGAGACGGCCCGGCTGTTCGTCAGCGGATCCCCGCAGCCCGCCGAGCAGCGGTCCCGGCGCGCCACCGGTCTGCCCGACGACGCCTTCCTGGCTCGCGTCAACGAGTTCGCCGGCTACACGCACGAGGCGCTGGAGGACCCCGAGATGAGGGAGATGATCCTCCCGACGCTGCGGGCGGACGTCGAGATGCACGAGAACTACGTGCCGGGCAACGATCTCCCGCTGCCCGTCCCCGTCACCTCCCTGCGCGGCGCCGACGACGAGCTGGTCAGCCGCGACGAGGCGGCCGGCTGGTCGAAGGTCGCCGCGGCGGACTTCCGTTACGTGGAGCAGGCGGGCGGCCACATGTACCTCACCGAGTCGCCCGGGGCGCTGCTGGAGGTCATCTCAGGCGATCTCGGCGCAGGGGCGGGCGAGCCGTGCGCCTGAAGGGGAAGACCGTCGTCGTCACCGGGGCGGCCCGCGGCCTCGGCCGTGCGACCGCGGTGGCGTGCGCGGCCGAGGGCGCCGACCTGATGCTGCTCGATCTCTGCGCCGACCTGCCGGAGGTGCCCTACCCGCTCGGCACGGCGGGCCAGCTCGCGCACACCGCGGCCCTCTGCCGCAAGGAGGGCTCCGCGGTGGCCACGGCGGAGTGCGACGTACGCGACCTGCGGTCGGTGGAGGCGGCGATCAGCCTGGCCGAGGACCGCTTCGGCCGGATCGACGCCGTGGTCAACAACGCGGGGATCGCGGCCCCTTCGGGCAAGCCGGCGCACGAGATCGGCGAGGACGAGTGGGCGCTGATGATCGACGTCGACCTCTCCGGCGCCTGGCGGGTGATCCGCACGGTCGGCAAGGCCATGAGCGCCCGCCGTTCGGGCAGCATCGTCAACATCGCCTCCACCGCGGGCCTGGTCGGTTACCGGCACTTCGCCGGGTACGTGGCGGCCAAGCACGGCCTGATCGGACTGACGAAGGCCGCCGCCCTCGACTACGCCCCCACGAAGGTGCGGGTCAACGCCGTCTGTCCGGGCTCGGTACGCGACGGCACGGAGGTGGAGGGCCGGATGCTGGCCGAGATCGCGCGGGCGCTCGACGTGCCGGTGAGCGAGCACGAGCAGGCGTTCGTCGAGGCGCAGCCGATGAACGCCCTGATCGAGCCGGAGGACGTCGCCGCGGCCGTCGTCTTCCTCGTCTCGGACGACTCCCGGCAGGTGACGGGGTCGGTCATGACCGTCGACGGCGGCTTCACCGCCCGCTGAAAGAGCGTCGAAGAGCCGGCTGGACAGACAGCCGGACAGACAGGGGAGGACACCCGTGCTGGGTGCACAGTGCCATGCGGTCCGCGTCCGGCTGACCGGCCCTCCGGTGCCGGACAGGACACTCGCCGAACGGCTGTCCGCCGCCGGGCCCTGGCGGCTGTGGGTGGACGACGTGCCGGCGGGGGCGGCCGAGCCGCTCGCCGAGCGCCGTCTCGACGCCGAGATGCGGCGGCCGGCGGCCGGCGTGCGGTGTGTCCTCCTGCGGTACGCCGACGGGGAGGCCGACCTGGTGGTCGTGGCGGACCGGGACCGGCTGGACCGGGGCGGTCTGGGCGCACTGACCGCGATGCTGGCGGGGACCCGGGCCGCCGGGCCGTGTCCCGCACCCGAGGCGGATCGTGTCGCCCGGCCGGCCGAGGGTCCGGCGCCGGACTGGGGCCGGGGCGAGCCCGGTTCGTCCCGCCACGGCACGTACCACCTGGACCTGCCCCAGGAGCCGGGCGGCGGCCCCGGGCTGCTGACGGCCGCTCTCGCCCTGACCCTGAGCCGCTACGACGGGCACGGCGCGACGGAGGGGGTGACCGTCGCCGGTCCCGGTGGCATCGCGCGGGAGATCACGGTGGATCCGGCGGCGACCCTCGCGGACCTGAGGGCTCGGTGCGAGTCCGCCCCCGTCCGGGTGGACCGGCCCGTCACCGCCGGGCTGCTCGACGGATCCGGCCCCGACGGGCCGACCGGTGACGACTACCTGCCGCTCCTCGCTCCGGCGTTCCCGCTGACGACCGTGCTCGTCCCTCTGCCGGACGGGGGTTCACGCCTGTGGTTCTCCTACCTCCGCAGCCACTTCTCCCCCGAGGCCGTCGAGCAGTTCGCCAGGCACCTGGCCCGGGTGTACGCGCTGTCGGCGCGCGCACCGCAGTCCCTCGTCGGCGACGCGGACCTGCTGGACCCCGCCGAGCGGGACCGGATCGCACGGCTCGGCCGCCCCCACGGGGACGTCGCCGCCGCGGGGATCTCACTGCTGGACGCGTTCCGGCGGGCCGTGTCAGCCACCCCCGACGCCGTCGCGGTGAGCGACGGTGGCGTGAGCCTCACCTACCGGGAGCTGGACGACAGGGGCACCCTCCTCGCCGCCGGCCTCCGGGCGCACGGGGTCCGGCACGGCGACCGGGTCGGTGTCTGCCTGGAACGGACCGTCGAACTGGTCGTCACCATGCTCGGCGTGCTCAAGGCGGGAGCCGCGTACGTACCGACCGACCCGGCCTATCCCGCCGACCGCCTGGCCTGGACGGCGTCCGACGCCGGCCTGCGCGTGGTGGTCACGCGGCTGTCCGAGTTCCCGCGCGGCGACGGCACCACCGCGCTGACCCCCGGTGAACTCCTGGAGGCGGCGCCCGACCGGCCGTCGGCACCGGAGGTGGCGCCGGGCCCGGACGATCCCGCGTACGTCATCTACACCTCGGGCTCCACCGGGCGCCCCAAGGGTGTCGTCGTCCCGCACGGCAACGTCGTCTCGCTCATCGAGGCCACCCGTGACCCGTACCGGCTCGGCCCCGGCGACGTGTGGACGCTGTTCCACTCCGGCGCCTTCGACTTCTCCGTGTGGGAGATCTGGGGCTGCCTGCTGACGGGCGGACGGCTCGTCGTCGTGCCCTACTTCGTCTCGCGCGACCCCGAGGAGTTCCGCGACCTGCTGGTCGCCGAACAGGTCACCGTCCTGAGCCAGACACCGTCCGCCTTCTCGCAGTTGCTCCGGGTCGACCACGCCAATCTCCCGGTCCGGCTCGTGGTGTTCGGAGGCGAGCCGCTCGACAGCCGGATGCTGCTGCCCTGGTTCGACCGGCATCCGGAGGACACCTGCCGCATGGTCAACATGTTCGGCATCACGGAGACGACCGTGCACGTCACCGCCCAGACCGTCACGCGCGAACTCGCCCTGGCCGGCTCACGCTCCGTGGGGCCGGCCCTCCCCGGCTGGCACCTGTACGTCACCGACACGCACGGCAGGCCGGTACCGCCGGGGGTGACCGGCGAGATCTGCGTGGGCGGGGCCGGCGTCGCCACCGGCTACCTCGGCCGGCCCGACCTGACCGCGCAGCGTTTCGTGACCGATCCCGTCACCGGCGGACGGATGTACCGGAGCGGGGACCTAGGGCGGCTGCTGCCGGACGGCAGGCTGGAACACCTCGGACGGATCGACAGCCAGGTCAAGATCCGCGGCTTCCGCATCGAGCTCGACGAGATCCGCTCCGTACTGCTGGAGGACCCCGGCGTCCGCGCGGCCGCGGTGGTCGTGCGCCGCGACGATCCCGACGACCCGGCCGCCGCCCGGCTGGACGCCTACGTCGTACCCGCGGAGGGCCTGGCCGACCTCCCCGGCATCCGCAAACGCAGCGCGGGGCTGCTGCCCGGCCACATGGTCCCCTCCACGGTCACCGCCGTGGACGCGCTCCCCCTCACGACGAACGGCAAACTCGACACCGCCCGTCTCCCCGCCCCGTCCCGGTCCTCCGCCGCCCCCCGGCAGCCGGCCGCGGGCTCCGGGGCGGCCGCCGGCCTGCCCGAGGCTCTTCTGGAGATCTGGGCGACCGTGCTCGGCACGCCCGTGGGCCTGGACGACGACTTCTTCGAACTGGGCGGCAACTCGCTCTTCGCCGTTCGCGTCAGCGCCGCGCTTCGCGCCCGCGACCTGCCGTCCCTGCCCTTGCGCGACCTCTACCGCACACCGACGATCCGTGCCCTGACCGAAGGGGTGTGACGGTGTGCGCCTCCGGCAGGCGATCGTGAACGACCCGTTCCGGACGCCGGCCGCCACCGGGGCGCCCGCCTCGCCGCCCCACCGGACTCTCCCGTCCGGTGGGGCGGCGGGCGTCAGTCCTTGGCGAGGACGAAGGACGCGGGCTGCACGGTCGCGCCCGGGACCTCCGCCTCCAGCAGATACGTCCCCGGGCCCGGGGACTTGACCGGTGGCGTGGCGCACCGGGGCGCGCTCCCCTTCCGGTCCCACTTCACGGTGTGGACGACCGTCGCGCCCGCCGGGATCCTCAGGAACACGGCGCCGCCTTCGGGGCAGTCCGCGGAGGACCACACCTGCGCGTCGTCCTCGCCGGCCTCGGTGATCGTCAGCACCGCGCTCTTCGGGCCGAGGTCCGCCTTGCAGTCGGCGGCCGAGGTGTTCCTGACGCCGAGCCGGAACTCGGGCTTGTCGTCCGGTGCGTAGCTGATCTCCGTCCTCAGGCTCAGCCGCAGGGCGGAGGGTGCGCAGTCGGGGAGCGGCGACCCCGCCGGGACCTGCTGGCCGGCCGTGCCGCCGGTGCCACCCGTGCCGCCGGTGCCCGCACTCGTACCCGCCGATGCGGACGAACCTGCTCCACCGGTGTCCGAACCTGCCGTGCCGCCTGCCCCGGAGGCTCCGCCGTCCCCACCGGATCCCGCGTCGCCGCCGGCTCCGGAGTCGCCCGACTCGTCACGCCCGCCGGGAGGTTGACCGACGACGGGACCGGAACCCGAAGGCCCCGGAGTGATGGAGGGGGCGGGGTCCGAGCCTCCCGGCTTTCCGTCGTCCTTGGCGCCACCGCCGCCGCCACCCGAGGTGACGGCCCACGCGACCAGCGCCGCGAGCAGCGCGATCACCAGCACCGCCACTGCTCTCCTACGCCAGTAGATGCTGGAGGGAAGCGGCCCGACCGGATTGCGCATAGAACCCACGGACCGAACTGTACGAGAGATCACGCCCAACTCCGGCCCCCAACCGCCGCTCTGATCGACAATTCTCCGGATCATCATCACGGAACGGCCGTTCCCGGGTGCTTCCAGCCGCTTTGCACCGGATCGAAGATCGTCCGGCGGTCGGCGAACATCGTCCGTCCCGTACGAAGGGACAGAACGGGTGGCGATATCACCCCGTGAGCCCTCCGGTGGGTGCGACACCCCCCGGGGCCGTGCACATCGTGTGCTCATCCGTGCCAGGATCGAGAGTGCGATGACTGCCACGACTGCGACACAGACGACGCCCGCCTCCCTCCATGCACCCGTCATCGGATGGTTCGAGCAGCACGCCCGCGATCTGCCCTGGCGCCGCCCCGAAGCGGGCGCCTGGGGCGTGATGGTGAGCGAGTTCATGCTGCAGCAGACCCCGGTGAACCGAGTCCTCCCGGTCTACGAACAGTGGATGGCCCGCTGGCCGCGTCCCGCGGACCTCGCCGCCGACGCACCGGGCGAAGCCGTCCGCGCCTGGGGCCGCCTCGGCTACCCCCGACGCGCGCTCAGGCTCCACGGAGCGGCGCAGGCAATAACGGAACGGCACGGAGGGGACGTCCCGAGCGAGCACGGCCAGTTGCTCGCGCTGCCCGGGATCGGGGAGTACACGGCGGCGGCCGTGGCCTCGTTCGCCTACGGACAGCGCCACGCGGTGCTGGACACGAACGTCCGCAGGGTGTTCGCGAGGGCCGCCACCGGTATCCAGTACCCGCCGAACGCGACCACCGCGGCCGAGCGCAAGCTCGCGCGCGCCCTGCTCCCCGAGGATGACGGGCGCGCGGCCGGCTGGGCGGCGGCCACGATGGAACTCGGCGCCCTCGTGTGCACGGCGAAGAACGAGGACTGCACGCGCTGCCCGATCGCCGACCAGTGCGCCTGGCGGCTGGCCGGAAAACCCGCCCACCAGGGCCCGCCCCGACGCGGCCAGACCTACGCCGGGACGGACCGGCAGGTGCGGGGGCGGCTGCTCGCGGTGCTGCGCGACGCCGTCACCCCGGTGCCGCAGTCCGCGCTGGACGCGGTGTGGGAGGAGCCCGTGCAGCGGGCCCGTGCCCTGGACGGACTCGTCGCCGACGGTCTGGTCGAGCCCCTCGCGAACGGCCGGTACCGGCTTCCCCTGACCTGACCTGCACCGTCCCGCGCCCGGACGCACGGCTGTCCATCGGCTGTTACACAACCGATGGACAGCCGTGCGTCCGTGTACGGCTGCTCCGAACAGCCTCGTGACAACGCCTCCGTAACGTCACCGGACGTCGGCAACGGGACCATCCGGCCGACGGCGGTACACGGGGATCCACGGGGACGGAGGCGGTTGTCATGGCGCAGAGCGAGGTGCTCGGCTTCGAGGAGTACGTACGGACCCGGCAGGACGCGCTGCTGCGCAGCGCACGCCGGCTGGTCCCCGACCCCGTCGACGCGCAGGACCTGTTGCAGACCGCGCTGGTCCGCACCCTCGGCCGCTGGGACGGCATCGCCGACAAGTCCCTCGCCGACGCCTACCTGCGTCGCGTCATGATCAACACGCGTACGGAGTGGTGGCGGGCCCGCAAGCTCGACGAGGTCCCCACCGAGCAGCTGCCCGACGCGAGCGTCGACGACGGCACCGAGCAGCGTGCGGACCGCGCCCTGCTCATGGACGTCCTCGGAGTACTGGCTCCCAAGCAGCGCAGCGTCGTCGTGCTGCGACACTGGGAGCAGATGAGCACGGAGGAGACGGCCGCGGCGCTCGGGATGTCCGCCGGCACGGTGAAGAGCACGCTGCACCGCGCCCTGGCACGTCTACGCCAGGAGCTGGAGGACCGTGCCGCCCGGAGCCGTGAGGCCGAGGAGACACCGGCGCGGATCCCCGCGCAGCGGAACAGGCGTCATGACGAGCGGGGGCGGGAGCGGTGCGCGGCCTGAGGGGCAGCACGGGGGACACGGCAAGGGGTTCCGGTCGCGGAGGACTCGGGGCCGGCCTGGCGGCGGGGAGTTCGGCGGTGGCCGGGCTCGCCGCCTTCGGGCTGTTGTGCTCCGGCTGTTCCACCGGAGGCACGGGCACGCGTGACGAGGGACCCGCGAGCACCCAGCAGGTCGCCCGGGCGACGCCGTCGAGCACGGTTCCCACGGGCACCGCGGCGCCCACCCCGCGGGTCAACGCCGTGAAGCTCGTCATGGGCGACCCGAAGGTCGGCCGGCAGTTCAAGGACGACCTGAAGCCCTGCACCGGTGACGAGTACCCGGTCGACACCTCGTACGGCACGCTCACCGGCGGCCCGGCCGCCGATGTCGTGGTCAACGTGATGACCTGCGGCGATTCGGTGGGGGTCGGCACCTACGTCTACCAGCGGCAGGCCGACGGCTCGTACGGGAACGTCTTCGCCGCCGAGATGCCCGCGGTCTACGGCACCATCGACCGGGGGGATCTGGTGGTGACGACCCAGGTGTACGGGTCGAAGGACTCCGTGGCGTACCCCTCCGGCGAGGACGTCGTCACCTACCGCTGGACCGCCGGCCGCTTCGCCGAGACCGACCGGGTGCACAACGACTTCAACCGGGCCGTCGGAAGCGGGGAGGGCGCCCTTCCCGCACCGCAGACGGCGCAGAACTGAGAGCCGCCCGCATGGCCGAGACCCATGTCCTCTTCGTCGAGGACGACGACGTCATCCGCGAGGCCACCCAGCTCGCACTGGAGCGGGTCGGCTTCACCGTCACCGCGGTACCCGACGGCCTGGAGGGCCTGGAGGCCTTCCGGGCGGACCGCCCGGACATCGCGCTGCTGGACGTGATGGTTCCGGGGCTGGACGGGGTCAGCCTGTGCCGGCGCATCCGCGACGAGTCGACGGTGCCCGTGATCATGCTGTCCGCCCGGGCCGACGCGATCGACGTGGTGCTCGGCCTGGAGGCCGGGGCCGACGACTACGTCACCAAGCCGTTCGACGGGGCGGTGCTCGTCGCCCGCATCCGCGCCGTCCTCCGGCGTTTCGGCCACGCCACGGGCACGGGCCCCGGCGCGCCCGCGGCGACGGGCGGGCCACAGGACGGGGCGGGGGGTGTGCTGGTCTTCGGCGACGTGGAGATCGACACCGAGGGTATGGAGGTCCGCCGCCAGGGCGCGCACGTGGGTCTCACGCCCACGGAGATGCGGCTGCTGCTGGAGTTCTCCACGGCGCCCGGCACGGTGCTCTCCCGGGACAAGCTCCTGGAGCGGGTCTGGGACTACGGCTGGGGAGGGGACACCCGCGTCGTGGACGTCCATGTGCAGCGGCTGCGGACCAAGATCGGGCAGGACCGGATCGAGACGGTCCGCGGTTTCGGCTACAAGCTGCGCGCATGAGGCGGCTGGCCCTGCGGACCGGCGTCCGCTGGAAGATCAGCATCGCGATCGCCGCCGTCGGCGCTCTGATCGCGCTGACCCTGAGCCTCGTCGTCCACAACGCGGCCCGCGTCTCGATGCTGGAGAACGCCCGAGAGGTGCAGCTGGAGCGGCTGCTGTTCGCGCAGCGGCTGTACGAGGCGGGGAGCACGCAGAAGCCGTCGCCGAAGTTCGGCGCCAAGATCAACGACCCCTCGCTCCCGGCCGGCCTGCGCGAACAGATGCGGGAGAACCGGCGCGCCACCCATGTCGACGAGTACGCGGACGGGGTTCCCGACGTCTGGGCGGCCGTGCCGCTCGCCAACGGTGACGTCCTGTCGCTGCACACCCGGTTCGCCGACCGCAGCTCCATGATCATGGGTGACCTCGACCGGGCCCTGGTCATCGGCTCGGTCTCGGTCGTCTTCGGCGGCTGCGCGCTGGGCGTCCTGATCGGCGGCCAGCTGTCCCGGAGACTGCGCAAGGCGGCGGCAGCCGCGGGCAAGGTCGCCCAGGGCAACACGGAGGTACGGGTGCGGGAGGCCGTCGGCGGGGTCGTACGGGACGAGACCGACGAGCTGGCACGGGCCGTGGACGCGCTCACGGACGCGCTGAACGAGCGGATCGAGGCGGAGCGCCGGGTGACCGCCGACATCGCCCATGAGCTGCGCACCCCGGTGACCGGGCTGCTCACGGCGGCCGAGCTGCTGCCCCCGGGCCGCCCGACGGAACTCGTACGGGACCGGGCCCAGGCGATGCGGACCCTGGTCGAGGACGTCCTGGAGGTGGCCAGGCTGGACAGCGCCTCGGAGCGTGCGGAGCTGCAGGAGCTGCCGCTCGGCGAGTTCGTCGGCCGGCGGGTCCGGCTGCTGGACCCGGAGATCACGGTGTGCGTGCTGCACGAGTCCTGGGTGTCCACCGATCCCCGGCGGCTGGAACGCATCCTGGGCAACCTGTTGGGGAACGCCGCCAAGCACGGGGCAGGCCCGGTCGAGGTCACGGTCGAGGGCCGGGTGGTCCGGGTCCGCGACCACGGGCCCGGTTTCCCCGAGGCCCTGCTCCAGGAGGGGCCGAGCCGCTTCCGTACCGGCAGCAGCGACCGGGCGGGACGCGGCCACGGTCTCGGCCTGACCATCGCCGCGGGGCAGGCGCGGGTCCTGGGGGCCAGGCTGACCTTCCGCAACGCGGGGCCCGCCGGGGGCGCCGACGGCACGGGCGGGGCGGTCGCCGTGCTGTGGCTGCCCGAGCACGCGCCGACGAACACCGGGAGTTTCCCCGTCCTGCCGCCGGGCCCGGGCTGAGAAGCCGAACCGGGACCGAGGGCTCGGAGCGGCCGGCACCGGTACCGAGGGCTTGGAGCGGCGCCGAGGGCATGGAGCGGCCGGGGCCGGGCCGAGCGGCCGGGAACGACGACCGGCCCCGGAGCATCTCGCCCCCCGGGGCCGGTCGACGTGTCCGGGCCGTACCACGCCCCTGGTCCGCTCAGACGGCCTGCGACTCCATGGCCGACGGCCGGCCCGCCGGCGCCGTTCCGTCGCCGTCCTCGGACGCTCCGGGCTTCGCCGTGCCGCGCAGCGGGACCTCCTTGACGAACAGCGCGGCCACCAGGGCCACCACCGCGACAGAGCCGCCCACCAGGAACGCGATGTGCGTCCCCGAGGCCACGGCGTACTCGTACGCCTCGCGCACCGCGTCGGGCAGCTTCGCCAGGCTGGAGGCGTCGAGCTGCGCGGACTTCTCCGTGGCCCCGCCGCCACCGCGCGCCGCCATCTCGTCCTGCACCCGCCCGGTGAACAGCGCGCCCATGATCGCGACACCGAAGGAGCTGCCGAGCGTGCGGAAGAGGGTGGTCGCGGACGAGGCGACGCCCATGTCCTTGAGCTCGACGCTGTTCTGCGCGACGAGCATCGTGATCTGCATCAGGAAACCCATGCCCGCGCCGAGCACCGCCATGTAGACGCCTGAGGTGAAGCGTGTGGTGCCGGTGTCCATGGTGGCGAGGAGAAACAGGCCCGCGACCATGAGGATGCTGCCCAGGATCGGGAAGATCTTGTACTTTCCGGTACTCGTCGTGACCCGGCCCGCGACGAGCGAGACGATCATCATCGCGAGCAGCATCGGCAGGAGCAGCAGCCCGGAGTTGGTGGCGGACGCTCCCTGGACCGTCTGCTGGTAGAGCGGGAGGAAGAGCACCGCTCCGAACATCACGAAGCCGGCCATGAAGCCGACCACCGACATCAGGCTGAAGTTGCGGTTGCGGAAGATGTGCAGCGGCATGATCGGTTCGGCGGCCTTGGTCTCGACGAAGACGAAGCCGACGAGGGAGGCCACGCCGAGCGCGATGAGCTCCATGATCACGGCCGAGTCCCAGGCGTACTCCGAACCGCCCCAGGTGGTGACCAGCACGATCGCGGTGATGCCCACGGTGAGGAGCGCGGCACCCAGGTAGTCGATCTTCGCCTCGGACCGCTCCTTGCGGGGCAGGTGCAGCACCGTGGTGACCATGGCCAGCGCGATCGCGCCCAGCGGGAGGTTGATGTAGAAGCTCCAGCGCCAGCCCAGGTGGTCGGTGATCGCGCCGCCGACCAGCGGTCCGCCGATCATGGCGAACGCCATCACGCCGGCCATCATGCCCTGGTACTTGCCGCGCTCACGGGGAGGCACGAGGTCGCCGAGGATGGCCATGACGCCGACCATCAGACCGCCGGCCCCGAGGCCCTGGACCGCGCGGAATCCGATCAGCTGACCCATGTCCTGGGCCATTCCGCTGAGGACCGAGCCGACCAGGAAGACCACGATGGACGTGAGGAAGATGCCCTTGCGTCCGTACAGGTCGCCGAGCTTTCCCCAGATGGGGGTGGAGGCGGCGGTGGCCAGGGTGTAGGACGTGACCACCCAGGACAGGTGCTCCAGGCCACCGAGGTCGCCGACGATCGTCGGCATCGCGGTGCCCACGATGAGGTTGTCCAGCATGGCCAGCAGCATCGTGATCATCAGCGCGAGAACCACCACCCTGACGCTGCGTGTGCGCGGCTCGGCCGGGCCGGCCGCCGCCTTCTTCGGTTCTGCCATGTCGTCTACCCCTGATCCCCTGGTGTCCGGTCCACCGACCCGACGCTTACTTGTCGCCCGGCTAGTTAGCTATGCTGAGGAAAGTAGACCCGTAACTAGCCGGGCGTCAAGTAAGTTCTTGGGAGAGTCGCATGGGCAGCACGCCGCAACCGCGCCGGGGCAACACCCGCCAGCGCATTCAGGACGTCGCCCTGGAACTCTTCGCGGAACAGGGGTACGAGAAGACGTCCCTCCGCGAGATCGCCGAGCGGCTGCAGGTCACCAAGGCGGCGCTCTACTACCACTTCAAGACCAAGGACGACATCCTCAGCGGCATCTTCGAGGACCTGAACCGGCCGGTCGAGGAGCTTCTGGAGTGGGGCAGGGAGCAGCCCCGCACGCTGGAGACCAAGAAGGAGATCCTTGTCCGCTACAGCGAGGCGCTCAAGGCGGCCGCGCCGCTCTTCGTCTTCATGCAGGAGAACCAGGCGGCGGTACGCGATCTGAGCGTCGGCCCCACCATGAAGCAGCGGGTCGTCGCCCTGGTGGACCTGATCAAGGAACCGGACGCCCCGCTGACGGACCAGGTGCGGTGCTTCACCGCGCTCTTCGCGATGCACGCCGGAATGATGGCCCTCAGGGACGCCGAAGGCGACCCCGAGGAGAAGCGCGAGGCTGCTCTCGAGGTCGCCATCGAACTGGTGACCAAGGCCCATGACCCGGGGCCCACCGCCTAGCGGCTACGGGGTGCGCGTCAGATGTGGACGTGCACGGAGTTCAGGTAGGAGACCGGGTTGATCGCCGAGCCGTAGTTGGCGGTGGTCCGGATCTCGAAGTGCAGGTGCGGGCCGCTGGAGTTTCCGGTGTTGCCGGACAGGCCGATCTTCTCACCGGTCTTCACGCGGTCGCCGATCTTGACGTCGATCTTCGACAGGTGCGCGTACTGCGAGTACTTGCCGTTGGCGTGCTTGATCACGATGGCGTTGCCGTACGCGGGACCGTCGCCGCCGCCGTTCGGGCCGGCCTTGACGACGCGGCCGGTGTGCGCGGCCTCGACCTTGGTACCGATCGGCACCGCGAAGTCCTGACCGGAGTGCTTGCTGGCCCAGCGGTCGCCGCCGGTGCCGTAGGTGGCGCTCAGCACGTACTTGTTGACCGGGGCCTCCCAGGAGGCGGCCTTCTTCTTCGCAGCCGCCTTCTTCTTGGCGGCGGCCTTCTTCTCGGCCTCGGCCTTCTCGGCCTTGCTCGTCTTCGCCTTCTCGGCGGCCTTGCTCTGGGCGGTCGCCTGCTGGGCGACGGAGTTGGCGGTGGCCGCGCCGGCGAGGGCCGCGGTGTCCGCGGTGCCCGTCGTGCCGGACGCGAACGCCGCGCCCGCGCCGAACACCATCGACGCACCCAGGCCGGCGGCCACGACGGCGCCACTGACGCGGGACATGGACGGGCGGCGGGAGTGCTGGAACGTAACGCGCTTCGACATGCGGGGAGAACCTCCGGGGTGACTGGACCCGGTGCTCGACCGGGCTTGCTCCACCTTGGTAACCCGCACCCCCCAGAACACTCAAACACCCCATCTACGAACAAACGCCGTAGTCGAGGTGCCGGGAATTGTCCGCAGCGGGCGGGCTCGGAGGCCACGGAAGATCTTGGCGAGGATTTACACGAAGCGGGTTTAACCGCAGCTCGAAACGCATCGTTCCTGGATACAGCGCCTCAAAAGACTCATATCGCCCCAAACACCAAAAGTCTCACCGTGAGGGGGCCGAAGGTCCCTCGACCGGCCACGGCGACTTCTCCTAAGGCTGCTAGTAGGCCTCTCAGGGCCTGTGCGCCTTGTCACCGCCGGTGGGTCCGAAGCCTGCCCGTTTCGGGACCTTGGGCCCTGCGGTCCGATCTCGCCGACCCGCGTACTGCCCGGCCCACCGGGGCGGAGGACACACGGCGTCATCCCGGCAGGGCGCCCGGCCGCTCGGACAGGGAAGCCCCGGCGGGAGTCCCCGCGGCGCGGCTGCGGGCGCCCTGGGCGCGGCCTGTCCCGGCCCACGGTCGGCAGGAGCGGCTGGACCTCGGCCCACGGCCCCGAAGCCCGGTCGGCCGGACCGGTCCCGCCGGCTCGCCACCGCACGAGCCCCCGTCGGCCGACGGAACAGGCAGCGAAGCCGGGGCGGGCGCTCCGGGGGGCTGCGTCGCTGGACGCGGGGCCTGTGGACGGGACGCACGTTCCGGACGCCGGCCACCTCCCGCGCCGTCGAGGCCGGGGCCGTCGGGTGATGCCGTGCGGCGAGGCAGCCGCGCGCGCCCGCACGAAGCTCCTGGGGCCCGTACAGGCGGTCCTCGGATCCCTCACCGGCCCGGAGCGCCGGCTCCACCCACCTCGCCGACGGGAACCGGCACAGGAAAAGGGGCTGCCCCGGACCGAAACCGGTCCGGGGCAGCCCCTTGAACGCTCAGGCGTCAGGCGCCCTACGCTTCCTTCGTCAGGTTCGGGCCGCCGCCCGCTGCCTGCTCGATCGGCGGGACGTCCGGCAGAGCGGACTTCTCCTCGCCGCGGAACGAGAACTTCTTCTCGTCCCCTTCGCCCTCGGTGCCGACGACCCCGATGTGACCGGGACGCAGCTCACCGAAGAGGATCTTCTCGGAGAGGATGTCCTCGATCTCGCGCTGGATCGTCCGGCGCAGCGGCCGGGCGCCCATCACGGGGTCGTAGCCCTTCTTCGCCAGGAGCGACTTGGCCTCGGCACTGAGCTCGATGCCCATGTCGCGGTCCTTGAGGCGCTCGTCCACCTTGGCGACCATGAGGTCGACGATCTGGATGATGTCTTCCTCGGTGAGCTGGTGGAAGACGACCGTGTCGTCGACACGGTTGAGGAACTCGGGCCGGAAGTGCTGCTTGAGCTCTTCGTTGACCTTGACCTTCATCCGCTCGTAGTTCGTCTTGACGTCGCCCTGGGCGGCGAAGCCCAGGTTGAAGCCCTTCGAGATGTCCCTGGTCCCGAGGTTGGTCGTCATGATGATGACCGTGTTCTTGAAGTCCACGACCCGACCCTGGGAGTCGGTCAGACGACCGTCCTCCAGAATCTGGAGCAGGGAGTTGAAGATATCGGGGTGGGCCTTCTCGACCTCGTCGAAGAGGACGACGGAGAACGGCTTACGGCGCACCTTCTCGGTGAGCTGACCGCCCTCTTCGTAACCCACGTAACCGGGGGGCGAACCGAAGAGACGGGAAACCGTGTGCTTCTCGCTGAACTCCGACATGTCGAGGGAGATCAGCGCGTCCTCGTCACCGAAGAGGAATTCGGCGAGCGTCTTGGAGAGCTCCGTCTTACCGACACCGGACGGGCCGGCGAAGATGAACGAGCCACCGGGGCGCTTCGGGTCCTTCAGGCCGGCTCGCGTACGACGGATCGCCTGCGAGAGGGCCTTGATGGCGTCCTTCTGCCCGATGACGCGCTTGTGGAGCTCGTCCTCCATGCGCAGCAGACGCGAGGACTCCTCCTCGGTCAGCTTGAAGACCGGGATGCCGGTCGCGGTGGCGAGGACCTCGGCGATGAGCTCGCCGTCGACCTCGGCCACGACGTCCATGTCGCCGGCCTTCCACTCCTTCTCGCGCTTGGCCTTCGCCGCCAGCAGCTGCTTCTCCTTGTCGCGGAGAGAAGCTGCCTTCTCGAAGTCCTGGGAGTCGATCGCCGACTCCTTGTCGCGGCGGACGCCCGCGATCTTCTCGTCGAACTCGCGGAGGTCCGGCGGCGCGGTCATCCGGCGGATGCGCATCCGGGAGCCGGCCTCGTCGATCAGGTCGATCGCCTTGTCCGGCAGGAAGCGGTCCGAGATGTACCGGTCGGCCAGGGTGGCGGCCTGGACCAGCGCCTCGTCCGTGATGGAGACCCTGTGGTGGGCCTCGTAACGGTCGCGGAGCCCCTTGAGGATCTCGATGGTGTGCGGCAGCGACGGCTCCGCGACCTGGATGGGCTGGAAGCGGCGCTCGAGCGCGGCGTCCTTCTCCAGGTGCTTGCGGTACTCGTCGAGCGTCGTGGCACCGATGGTCTGCAGCTCGCCCCGCGCCAGCATCGGCTTGAGGATGCTCGCGGCGTCGATCGCGCCCTCGGCGGCACCCGCACCCACGAGGGTGTGGAGCTCGTCGATGAACAGGATGATGTCGCCGCGGGTGCGGATCTCCTTGAGGACCTTCTTCAGGCGCTCCTCGAAGTCACCGCGGTAGCGGGAGCCGGCGACCAGGGCACCGAGGTCGAGGGTGTAGAGGTGCTTGTCCTTGAGGGTCTCGGGCACCTCGCCCTTGACGATGGCCTGGGCCAGGCCCTCGACGACAGCCGTCTTGCCGACGCCGGGCTCACCGATGAGCACCGGGTTGTTCTTGGTACGGCGGGACAGCACCTGCATGACCCGCTCGATCTCCTTCTCGCGCCCGATGACCGGGTCGAGCTTGGACTCACGAGCGGCCTGGGTGAGATTCCGGCCGAACTGGTCGAGCACCAGGGACGTGGAGGGCGTGCCCTCCGCGGGGCCGCCGGCGGTGGCAGCCTCCTTGCCTCCCGAGTACCCGGAGAGCAGCTGGATGACCTGCTGCCGCACCCGGTTCAGGTCGGCGCCCAGCTTCACGAGGACCTGGGCGGCGACGCCCTCGCCCTCGCGGATCAGGCCGAGCAGGATGTGCTCCGTGCCGATGTAGTTGTGGCCGAGCTGAAGGGCCTCACGGAGCGACAGCTCCAGGACCTTCTTGGCCCGGGGGGTGAAGGGGATGTGCCCGGACGGGGCCTGCTGCCCCTGACCGATGATCTCCTCCACCTGCTGGCGGACCGCCTCGAGCGAAATCCCGAGGCTCTCCAGGGCCTTAGCGGCGACACCCTCACC
>Ga0164307_10000050_pt1 | contig 51163 bp, 47 predicted proteins | sample Whisoiple_243_MG_FD_110214 | JGI IMG/M metagenome (GOLD analysis project Ga0164307, IMG submission 110214) | Soil microbial communities amended with fresh organic matter from upstate New York, USA - Whitman soil sample_243_MG | ecosystem: Environmental > Terrestrial > Soil > Unclassified >...
CGTCCCGGTGGCGGCGGTGGTCGCGGCGGCGGCGGCGGTGGTCGCGGCGGTGGTGGTGGCGGTGGTGGTGGCGGCGGCGGAGATCGCGGCGGCGATCGGCGGAACCGCTGGTAGTCCGGAGTACCGATCCCTTGTCACGTCCAGCAGCTGAGACCAATGCTTCGAGCGGAACGCGCCACGCCCCGGGCGACGCGCGCCGTGCTTTGCTCGATAAGGCCGCTACTACAGCGGGCACCCTTTGGGCTCAGCGCTGGTGCGACGAGTTGCGCAAAGAGGGCCGTCCGGTGGTCGGCGGTTGGCCCGGTACGTTGCGTGAAGCTCGCGCGCAGGTCAGTGCGTATATCGGCACCTCACTCGGCAAACGCAAATTGTCGTTTACCCGTGAGGAGCTCGAGCGTGCGGCCAAAACCGCGTACACCGCGGCCAAAAATAGCTGGCTAGCCAAAGTCGACCGCGAAGAAGACGAAGACGCGGACGACTTCGACGCTGAAGGCTGAGTACTGGGCTCGCTGGCTTCCCCGCGCGAGCCCGGTACTTTTCTCCTCCGCACGGCGTAGCACTCCCCGCGCCTCACCTGCGCGGGTTGCGGTGTTCAGAGCAGGCTGCCGCGCAGCATCAAGCTGCCGACGCTGAAGTAGATCACGAGCCCCGTCACGTCCACCAAAGTGGCGACGAACGGCGCCGAAGCGCTGGCTGGGTCGAAGCCCACTCGCCGCAGCACGAACGGCAGCACCGAGCCGGCGATCGTGCCGAACATCACGACACCGATCAGGCTGAACAGCACCACTTGCGCGACGCGCAGGTAGTGCTCGCCGTAGATCGGGCTGACGGCTTGCCATGCGACGATGCGCACGAAGCCGATGATGCCCAGCATCGTACCGAGCGCGAAGCCCACGGCGAGCTCGCGGCGCACCACGCGCCACCAATCACGCAAACGCACCTCACCGAGCGCCATCGCGCGAATCACCAGCGTGGACGCTTGTGAACCCGAATTTCCGCCGCTCGAGATGATCAAAGGCACGAACAGCGCGAGCACGACCGCGCGCGCAATCTCGTCTTGGAAAAACGCCATCGCAGAGGCCGTCAACATTTCGCCCAAGAACAGCGCTGCCAGCCAGCCGCCGCGCTTCTTGATCATGCGCGAGAGCGCGATTTGTAGGTACGGCTCCTCCAAGGCCTCCATACCGCCGAACTTTTGCGCGTCTTCCGTGGCCTCTTCTTGGACGACGTCGACGATATCGTCGACGGTGACGATACCTTTGATGCGCCCTTCCGGATCCACCACCGGAATGGCCATCAGCGCTTCATCGGCGAACAAGCGACTGACGTCTTCCTGGTGAACTTCCTCACCGACGGTGATGAGGTCCGTCGCCATCACGTCACGCACTCGCTTCTCCGAGCTGGCGATGAACAAATCCCGGAACGAAACCACGCCCAGCAAGTGCTGTTGGTCGTCAGCGACGTACACGTAGTAAATGGTCTCGATGTTCTCGCGTGCTTGCCGGCGCAGATAGCTGACGGCTTCGTCGATGCGCATGTCCGGACGCACGCGAGCGAAACGCGGGTTCATCAAACCGCCCGCTTCGTCTTCCGCGTAGGCCATCAGCGCGGTGACTTCTTTACGGGTGGGATCGTCGAGACAGGAGATCAGCTTGTCGCGATCTTCCGGATCGGCGCTTTGCAGTAAGTCTGCGGCGTCATCCGGCGCCAGCAAGCGAACCCAAACGCGCCGCTCCTTCTCGGGCAGGGCGTGCAACAGCTCTGCCATGTCACCGGCGGTCAGACCGAGGAAAAACTCTTCGGCGTCGGAGCGCTTCAGGATTCGAAATCCGTCGGCTCGGTCAGCCTTGGACAGCACTGGCCAAGCATCACGGAGGTCGGAGAGAGGCAGCGCCGGTCCGGGGTATTCGCTCACGGAGTGTGACATGAGATCAGGCGATGCCCCTTTGCCCGGCCTGTCCGGTGCGAAGACGGAGCTTTGGCCGAACTACACCGCGAAGGCCGTTGGCACTAGCAATATTTCTCGATGGCGAAAGGTCGCGGAATGGGCAAGGCTCTCTGGCACCGAAACGTCATGTCTCACTCCCCTCTGGCGCTCGCCGCACTGGTCCTTCTCGTGCTTTCCGCCACACCCGCCTGCCGGAAGGACGAAGCCAGCGGCAACGCCAAACCGATCGTCGCCGTCGGTGACCAAGTGATCGCGATCACCGCCGACGAACGCGGCTTCACCCCCGCCGCCATCGAAACCAAGAGCGGCTCCAAGCTCACGCTCCGCTTCACCCGCACGACCGACGCCACCTGCGCCGACAAAGTGGTGTTTCCAGAAGCCGGCATCGAAAAAGTGCTGCCCCTGAAACAGCCCGTCGACGTGCTCATCCCCACCGACCAAGCCCGCACTCTCGCCTTCCAGTGCGGAATGGGGATGTTCAAGAGCGCGGTCGTGATTCGCTGAATCCTCGGCAGATCGCTGGCTCCAAGGGCACGTTCCCCCTTCACCAGGGAGAAAGACGGCGCTCGCGACCTAGCATCGCACCTGGCGCTCCCGGCCGAGTTTCCCGAACTGGGACGCCGAACTGCGGAAGCCTGGGAGCGCGCGGGCGAGGGGCTCATCGATGAAGAAGCGCGACTCGGGCGACCCGGCGCGAAAAAGTGACGATTGTGTCAGCGGACCTTGACGGCCTCCAGGTTTAGACTAAATCTAACTCGGTGAAGCGCGAGACCCTGCAAGCATTGACGGAGCACGGCATTCAGCCGTCTGCGCAGCGCGTGGCGGTTGCCGACTACGTGCTCTACACCACTGACCACCCGTCGGCCGACCAAGTATGGGCCGAGGTGAAGCGCAGCTTTCCGATGCTGTCGCGAGCCACCGTTTACAACACGCTCAACTTGTTCACGGAAAAAGGCCTGCTCCGCGAACTCGTGCTTTCCGAAGGCAAAGTCGTCTTCGATCCCAAGCTCGATCCGCATCACCATTTTCTCGATGACGAAACCGGTGAGATCGTGGATGTCCCATGGTCGGCGCTCGACGTTCGCCGCGTGCACAGCCTGAACGGCTTCGACGTACGCGAGTATCAAGTGGTCATGCGCGGGAAGAAGTCCGCGCGCTCGACCAAACGCAGCTGAAAGCTCCATTAGGCAAACAGCCTCGTCTGCCCTCGGCCTCCAATTAGACATATTCTACAACTAGACAGCATTCAAATAGCGTTCCCCATCCTGTTGACCGTTGGTTCCGGCTGCCCTCCCGCGTCCGACCCGCGAATTTTCAGGATTTTGGCGTGAGCCAAGTGTGAGATCGTATTTGTGGAGACCCTGCCCATGAGCGCCCTGGAAGCCATTCGAGCCGAGATCCCCGACGTCGCCAAAGACCTGCGCTCGAACCTCAGCGCGGTGCTGGACGGCGGAGCACTCGCCGCCTCGGAGCGTTGGGGCGTCGCGATCGCCGTTGCGTTGGCCGCTCGCTCTCGTCGCTTGGCCGAGGCCCTGATCGCTTCCCGTCCCGAGGAAGTCACGACCAAGACGGTCGAAGACGCCGTCGCGGCCGCCGCCTTGATGGGCATGACCAACGTCTTTTATCGGTTCCGTCACTTGGTCGGGAAGCCGAGCTACGAAAAACCGGCGCGACTGCGCATGCAGCGCCTGGCAAAGCCCGCTACCACGGCCGCCGCGTTCGAGCTGTTCTCGCTCGCCGTGAGCGCGGTGAACGACTGTGAAACGTGTGTGCGCGCGCACGAAGCCAAGCTGCTCGAGCACGGCACGACCGAAGACCAGATTCACGACGCCGTGCGCATTGCCTCGGTGGTCCACGGCGCGGCCGTGGCACTCGACGGCGCATCGCTGATTCGCGAAGACAGTTCCGCCTGACCCCAAAGGAGATCGCCAACCATGTACCGCAGCCCGAGTCATCTCAGTGAATCCGCCCGACAAACGCTGAGCGACGTCCTCAACGCGCGCCTCGCGGACGGCCTCGATTTGCACAGCCAAATCAAGGTCGCGCACTGGAACATCAAGGGGCCCCAGTTTGCCGCCTTGCACCCGCTGTTCGAGACCTTCGCGATCTCGCTGTCGAATTTCAACGACGCGATCGCCGAGCGCGCCGTGACCTTGGGCGGCAAAGCCTTCGGCACCGTGCGGCACGTCGCCAAGACTTCGCGCATCAACGAGTATCCGCAAGAGACCACGCGTGACCTCGAGCACGTGAAGCTGCTCGCTGATCGCTTCGAGAGCTACTTGAGCGAGCTGCGCGCCTCACGCTCGGCGGCCGAGAGCCAAGCCGACACGGACACCGTGGATCTGTTCACGGGCGTGATCACGGAATTCGAGAAAAACGCCTGGTTTTTGCGAGCCTCGCTCGAGTCTTAGCCCCGATCGCCGGGTGAGCGGTGTAGGCTCTCCGCAGAGAGTCGATGAGCGAGCCCCCTTCCAGTATCAGGCGCGGGATTGCTCCGTACACCGTGGGGCGTCGCTTGCTGATCAGCGCCGGCTTAGGCGTCGTGATCGGCAGCTTGGTTGGCTTCGGCGTGCCGGGTTTGGGTTGGGCGATTCACTTGTTGTCCGGTTGGGATGCGGCCGGCGTGACTTTGTTGGCGCTCGCATGGTGGCGCATCTGGCATGAAAATTCGGCCCAGACCCGGCGCCACGCCGCAGCGGACGACCCCGGGCGGCGGGTCGGCTGGCTACTGATCCTGCTCGCAAGCACGATCAGCCTGTTCGCTGCCGGCTTCGTGATGCGGCGCGCGCACAGCATTGCCCCCTCGGACGGCGCGTTCTGTCTGCTGCTCGGACTGTGCCTGACCGCGGTAGTGACCGCCTGGGTGCTCACCCACACGGCTTATTCGCTGCGCTACGCACACTTGTACTACCGCGACGACGACGACGGCGAAGGCGGCCTGGAATTTCCGGGAAAGATCGACCCGGACGGCTTCGATTTCGCCTACTTCTCGTTCACGCTCGGCATGTGCTTTCAGGTCTCGGACGTGTGCATCACGAGCCGCAACATTCGTCGCGCGGTGCTCGCGCACGCCCTGCTTTCGTTTCTATTCAACACCGTGATCCTGGGCCTCGCCTTGAACCTGATGTTGGGCTTCTTGAGTTAGCCCTCGAAGGGCTGAGTCGGTCGATGACCGCGGTCGCGGCTATTGCGACTGCGTTGGCGCGTCGGGCTTCGGCACGGCCTTATCGACGTTCTTGTCGTCCGTGAGCAGCTCACGCAGCTTCTTCTCGCGCTCGGCGTCATTGAGCGCGAGCTTGCTGGTGTCGAAAGTGAGTAGCGGCATCTTGTCGCCGCTCTGCATCATCGGCATTTTTCCGTCCCAGCGTTCGATCGCGCGGTATTGCAGCACCGTGCCCGTCGTCGACAGGCGGATGATCTCGTTCGACTTTGCTTCGGCGCGGGCGCGGATCAGGATGGCATCCGCCTCACCCTCGGCGCGTTGACGCGCGGCTTCGGCGCCACCGTGGGCCTGCGCGATGTTTTGCTCCGCTTCGGCGCGCACTTGGCGTACGCGATTTTCCGCCTGAATCGCGTTCTGGGTCGCTTCCATGGCGCGGTTGATGGCCTGCGCCACGTTCTCCGGCAAGCGCAGTGCACCGTTGATCGTCAGCTGATCGATGACGAAGCCGTCCTTGCCGAGCACTTCGCGCAGCCGCACGGACACGTCCGCCACCAGCTTCCCCTTGCCCGCACCGTAAATGTCCTGAACCGCCATGCGCGAAGCAATGTCGTTGAACGCCTCACGTACCGCGTTCCGCATGTAGCCGTGAGCGAGCACCATGAGATCAGGCTGCCGAAAACGCAGATACAAGTGCGGCGCGAGCGCGGGCTCGATGTGGAACGAGACGCCGATGTCGGCGCTGACGTTCACGCCTTCTTGCGACGAGAACGTGAGCGATTCGTCGACACCCTTGCCTTCATCCAGCGACTTGGTCCAGACCACGTTCTGCACGCTGATCGGGAAGGCGACGATCTGCTCGGTGAGCGGGTTGTACATGACCCACCCGGTAACCACGGGGATGTCCTGAACGCCGCGCGTGCTGCCGGCCAGCTTGACCTTGATGCCCACGTGGCCGGCATCGATACGCATCAGGGTCGCGTTCAGCAAGAAGCCCGCGCAAACCAAGATCAAGATGCCGAATACGATGCGCCGCAACGTGCTGCCATCGTTCGGGTCGAATGAAACCTTCTTCGTTGCCACGCAAGTGGTCTAGTCGAGGCGTCTCGACAGCGCTACCGGCCGGCGTTGGCCAGCGAGAACCACTCAGAAAACGGCGCTAATCACCAGCATGGTGACATACGCGACCGCGCCGCTCAGTGGCAACGTGAGCACCCAAGCGAGCAAGATGTTCGAGGCGACGCCCCAACGCACCGCGCTCACACGCTTGCTGGCACCGACGCCCATGATGCAAGCATTGATGCAATGGGTCGTGGAGACCGGGATGCCGAGCTTGCTGGCAGCCAAAATCACCAGGGTGCCAGAGGTCTCCGCGGCAAAGCCCTGTAGCGGCGCGATGCGGATGATCTTCGTGCCCATGGTCTTGATGATGCGTTTGCCGCCGGCCATGGTGCCGAGACCGATCGCAGCGGCGCAGATGACGATGACCCAACGCGGCACTTCGCTACCGGTGGGGCTCATCCATTCCGGCAAGCCACCGTGACCCGCCGCCATGAACGCTGCCAGGGCCAAGGTAATGATGCCCATGGATTTCTGAGCGTCGTTCGAGCCGTGCGAAAAGGCCATGCCGCATGCCGAAAGCAACTGCAGTCGACGCGAGCCCACGCGCACGGTTCCCGGCCGAAAATTTCGGGCAATCCAGGTGAGGCCCACCATCATGAAGAAAGCGGCAATGAAGCCCAAGGTCGGCGACAGCACGAGCGGCACCAGCACCTTTTGCACCAGCGCGTGCCACTTGAACGCGGACACTCCGGCATGCGCGACGACCGCGCCGCCGAGGCCGCCAATCAGCGCATGCGACGAACTCGACGGAATGCCCCACCACCAAGTGAGCAAATTCCAAATGCACGCACCGAGCAACGCCGCGAGGACCACGGTCTGACTCACCACCGCGGGATCGGCGAAGCCGGAGGCGATGGTCTTGGCGACGGCGGTGCCGGCCATGGCACCGACGAAGTTGAAGCATCCGGCGACGATCACCGCCGTCCGCAAGGGCAGGACACCGGTCGACACCACGGTCGCGATCGCGTTGGCCGCGTCGTGAAAACCGTTGATGTAATCGAAAATGATCGCGGTGACGATGACGGCGATGAGCAGGCTGAGCATCGTTACCCGTGCTTGATCGCGAGATTCGCCAACGTGGAGCCCACGTGCTGACAGTAGTCGATGCTATTTTCCAGGTGATCCAGCACCTCGCGCTCGCGCAGCAGCTGCTTGGCGTCGATCGACCCGTCCTTGAACAGCGCGCTCACGGCACTGCGGAACACGGTGTCGCCGTCCTTTTCCAGCTTGCGCACTTGGCGGCTGGCCTCGATCAGCGCGGCGTAGTCGTGCGCGCGCAAATGCGGCAAGGCATTCTTCAGCACCTCGGTGCATTCGACCAGTTTGTCGATCAGACCGATCATGGGCGCGGTCGGGCGTTCCACGCCGTAGAGCACGCACGCGCGGGCTGCGCCGTTCATCAAGTCGAGCACGTCATCGAGCTCTTGCGAAAGCTTCTGCAGGTCTTCGCGATCGATCGGCGTCACGAACGTGCGCGCGATCGACTCCTCGACCTCATGCGCGATCTTGTCACCCCGGTGTTCGAGCTCCTGCACCGCGAAGCGCACGTCGGCGGCGCTGACGTTTTCGTCCTTGAAACGCGCGACCGCCAGCGCGGCCTCGTGAGCAACGTCGGCCTGCGCCTCTAGAAAGCCGTAGAAATGGTCTTCGCGTGGCAAGAACCAGCGGACGATTGCCTGTAGGCTCATGGGCGCGCGTATTGGCCGCTCGGCCTTCGGGCGTCAAGGAAAAGTCTCACATGCGCCCTTCTACCGTCACGCTCGACTTACTCGTTCAGCACGCGAAGAGAGCCTCGAACCACGCCATAGCCGCCCGAAGCACGCAGATTGCGAAATATTTCTCGACCACTCGTGCGGCCAGCCAATAAATCGCGATAGGAGCGCACGACGTTCGCCGTCTCCTCGGCCGATTCGCGTACCAACTCGAGGCGAAAACGCGCGACGCCAGCCTTTTTCAACGCAGGCACGAGCTCCGCGGCGCTTTGCGGGGAGGCGTGAAATACCGTATTGCGACAGCCGACGTCGGCCTCCACCGGGTGATCCATGTTCGCGCGGTCGCGCAGCGACAACTGATGATGCTCGCAGGGCCTGCCACAGCTCAGGTGATCGCGCCCCTCCGAAAGCAGCGCCGCGATCACACAGTGCTCCATGTGGAACAGCGGCATCGGGTGGTGCAGCACGACCTCTGCGTAGGGCGCGAGCGCGTTGGAGAGCAGGGTCAGCAGCCGCGCTGAATCCAAATCGAACGACGGCGTGAACGCGGCCAGTCCTCGCGAGAGCACCTCGAGGGCCGTCAGTCGATTGCTCACGTTGAGCGAGAAATCACCGATGCGTAGTGCCTGCGTTTCGCCCGTGCGCGCTTCCAGCTCGAAGAGCGCGCCCAGACTACGCACGAGCACCGCGTCGGGCGCGAGCCCCTCCAGGTAGCGATCGATCTTCTCCTCACCCGGTTTGCGGATGCGCGGCGGAGCCACCCCTACGAGCGCGCCGCGCGCGCGCAATTCACGGAGCGCACTGCCGGTCCCGGTGAGCTCCAAGAAATCCAAGTACACACCGTCGGCGCCGGCGTCGAGCGCGGCATCTGCCTGAGCGCGGTTGCGGCACAACGCGAACAGTCCGGCGGGCGGTGGCGCGCCCAGCGCCGACAACTCAGCGGGATTTCGCCCAGGATTCTTGTGTGTTGGAGAGAGCGGGCCAGTCTTTCCCTCGCAGAGTGCCGATACCAGCGCGCGCCGAGCCCGGTTGAGCCCGGATACCGGGAGCCAGGCGCCGCTCGGCAGGTCGACTTCGAGCCCGCCGAACGCGAATGGTGAATCGCCAAGCCGAGCGAGCTTGTCCTCCAGCTCGGCGATCGACGTTGGCTGATTCTGCGCGGGTTCGACGGTCGTATCCGATTGCACGCTCGCTGAGCGACCGCGCTCGCTGCGACCTTCGAGCGTGAACGGCTCGGCGAAGCGCCCGGCGATCTTGAGCATCAGGCGCTCACGATACGGCTGTCGCGCGAGTTGCGCGCCGATCTCGCGTTCGGTCTCCGGATCGTGCGTGCGAAAGATGCGCCGGCCGCGCTCGACCGAAGGCAATTCGAGTTCGGGACCGAACCACAATTTGGCCGAGCTGCCCGCGGCCACCGAATTCACATCCGCGCCCGCGACATCGATACTCCAGATGCGTCCGCCAATTTCACCCTCACCGGCCCAGCCGCCTTCGATCAACAAACCATCACCGCGCGCGATGCGTTCGGTCGCCGTAACACTCAACCAAGAGCGGCCGGCTTGCAGCTCACGGCCGAGAACCTGGCCCACCTCGAGTCCGCGATGATCGCACGAGCGCGCCTCGACCAACTGTTGATGATTCACGCCGTGCAGGAAGCCCGGACCAGAGCCTCGTGAATAGCTTTGGATCGCGCGTCGCTTGGTGGCCTCGAAGTCCGGCGCGGGCGCAGCGCCCAAGGCCTGGTCCACCGCGGCTCGGTAGAGCCGCGTCGTGGCTGCGACGTAGTCGGGGCCTTTCAGCCGGCCTTCGATCTTGAACGAGCGAACCCCCAGCTCGATCAAGCGAGGCACGGCCGCACTGGCTTCCAAATCTTGCGGGGACAGGAGGTAGGCGCGCTCGCCGAGGTCACGCACGAGCCCGTCGACCACCAACTCGTATGGCAACCGACAAGCCTGAGCGCAAGCACCGCGGTTCGCGCTGCGTCCTCCAATCGCTTCACTCGTCAGGCACTGACCCGAGTAAGCAATACACAGCGCGCCGTGCACGAACACTTCCAGCTCGACACGCGTCGCGCGCGCGATCTGCTCGATGTCCGCGAGGCTCAGCTCGCGCGCCAGGACGACGCGATCGGCACCGAGTGAGGCGGCAAACTCCACGGACGCCGCGTCGGTGCAGGTCATTTGCGTCGAAGCGTGAATGCGCAAATCCGGTGCGATCCGACGAACGAGTCCGACAGCACCGAGATCTTGCACGATGACGGCATCGACGCCTGCCCGCGCGGCCTCCCGCACCACGTCGGCCCAGGCGTCGAGCTCGCTGTCGAAAACGAGCGTGTTCAAGGTGAGATGTGCCTTGACGCGCCGCTCGTGGAGCCGCGCGACCGTCTGTGCAAGGCCGCCGACGGTGAAATTCTGGGCACGGGCCCGGGCATTGAAGGCGTCTACCCCGAAATAGACTGCGTCTGCTCCCGCGCCGATCGCCGCATCGAGCGCGAGCTGATCCCCAGCGGGGGCCAGAACCTCGGGGCGAGTCGGGTTTTCGAACATGGCGAAAACCATAGCAAACACAGCGCGTCACGCGAGGCGACGGCGAACGCCCCCGGTTTCTGCCCGATCTGCGGTCGTGCCCGGACTTGTCTTCGCTCGGGCACCTCGATAGCCTCCGCAGTCCGATGAGTGAGGAGGATTCGGACGCGCGCGCGTTGCGCGAGAGTGAGCAGCGCTTTCGTGCGCTGTCCGAGGCTGCCCGTGAAGCCGTGCTAATCAACGAGAACGGCGTCGTTCGCGAGGTCAACCAGGCTCTGGTGAATCTGCTCGGTTACAGCCGAGAGGAGCTGATCGGAAAGAACGGCGTCGAACTCTTCCTGGCACCCGAGTCCCGAGCACAGGTCCTGACCAGCATTCGCTCGGCGGGCACTGGCGGCACGTCCGAGATTGCCCTCATTACCAAGACCGGCGAGCGCCGCTTGGTCGAATCGAGTTCGGAAGCGATCGTCTATCAGGGTCGCCCGATGCGCGTGGTCACGATGCAGGACCTCACGGCCCGGCGAGCCGTCGAAGCCGCGCTGCACGAAAGCGACGAACGGCTGCGTTCAGCCATGGACGCGGCGCGGATGGGCAGTTGGGACTGGCACATCGAGCAAGACGAGATCATTTGGAGCCCGCAGATGTACGCGGTGTTCGGGCTGTCCGAAGCGAGCTTCGCCCTGACGTACTCTTCTTATCTCGACTTGGTTCACCCCGACGATCGCGCGCGCGCGCACCAAAGCGTCGATGCTTGCTTGCGCGGCGAAACCGCAGAGGTTCTGTTCGAACACCGGGTGGTCGGCAGCGACGGCGTGTTGCGCTGGGTGGAGCACCGCGGCCGCGTGTTTCGAGACCGCGCGGGCAAGCCGACGCGGATGGCCGGCACCAGCATGGATACGACCCGCCGCCACGAGCTCGAAGAACAGCTCCTGCACAGCCAGCGGATGGAAGCCACGGGCCACCTCGCCGGCGGCATCGCTCACGATTTCAACAACTTGCTGACGGTAATCATGAGCTATAGCGAACTCGGCCGGTTCGCCCTCGAGCCTTCGCATCCCTCCTATGAAGCCCTCGAGCAGATCAATGCTGCAGCCCAGCGCGCCGCCGCACTCACGCGCCAGCTGTTGATCTTCGCGCGCCGAGAGGTGGTGGACCCCAAGGTGGTGGATTTGAATCACCAGGTAGAGAGCGTGGCCAAACTCTTGCATCGAGTGGTCGGTGAAGACGTGATCCTCTCGATAGATCTGTTTCCACACAGCGCACCGGTCATGATCGATCCCGTGCAATGCGAACAGCTGCTGATGAATCTCGCGGTCAACGCGCGCGACGCGATGCCGTCCGGAGGATCGCTGCATATCCGCACGACGGTCGAAGCCGCGACCGTGTCCTTGAGCGTGCAAGACACTGGGCTGGGCATGCCGGAGTCCGTCCGGGCCCGCGCCTTCGAGCCGTTCTTCACGACCAAGGACGCGGGCAAAGGGACCGGGCTCGGGCTCTCGACGTGTCTCGCGATCGTACGCAAGGCGGGCGGCAGCATCGACATAGAGAGTGAGCCAGGACGGGGCACGCTCTTCCGCGTCAGCCTGCCGCGGGCGAAGGACGAGGCCGACAGCGACGGCCGCGAGCGCCCTTCATTGATGCCGCGTGGCGACGAAACCGTGCTCCTCATCGAAGACGATGCTGTCGTCCGCCAATTGACCGCTCGCATCCTGCGCGGGCAGGGCTACAAGGTCTTGGTCGCCACCCAAGCCAAAGAGGCGCTGCAGCTCGCCGCGGATCACAACACGCGCATCGATCTGTTTCTATCGGACGTGGTGATGCCGGGTGAGTCCGGACCCTCGGTCATCGAGCGACTTTCCGCGGCGCGCCCGAGCACCAAGGTGCTGTACGTGTCCGGCTACCCGGGCGATGACATCTCGCGCCGCGGCGTCGACGAGGGCAGCTTCCGTTTCTTGGCCAAGCCCTATTCGAGTGAGCAGCTCGCGCAGCGGGTTCGCCAAGTCTTGGACGACTGACGGGCGCTAACGAACTCTGCTCACTCCGCTGGCGTTTCCAGAGGGGCTTCGACGATCGCGCCGGCCGCTACGGGCTCGGCCACGACGGCGGACGCTGCGTTGCCGGCGATGCGGTTCGATTCGAGCACGTGCGGGGGCGGCGTGTGCAAATCCCAAACTAGGCCGACCCAAGACAGCGCACGAAGGACATAATACGTCGGATCCAGCTCCCACCAGAAGAAGCCCTGGTTGACTGCCCGCTGGTAGTAGTGGTGATTGTTGTGCCACCCCTCACCCATCGTGATCACCGCGAGCAACCAATGGTTGCGGCTATTGTCCGTAGTCACGTAGCGCTGCGAACCGAACACGTGCGTGAGCGAGTTGATCGTGAACGTGCCGTGCCAGAGCAGCGTGGTCGACACGAAGAATCCCCAAAACAGCGCCCAGGTTCCGCCGATCAAGTAGAGCGCGGTCGCATACGCGATCGGTACCAGCACGTGAAAACGATCCAGAAAGCGCAGCTCGGGGAAGCGCGCCAAGTCCTTGACCTTCGATAGGTCGGTCGAGTCGTACTTGCTCGAGATGATCCAACCCACGTGACTCCACCAGAAGCCGTCATGAAGCACGGAGTGCACGTCATTCGGTTGGTCTGAGTTGCGGTGATGGGTGCGGTGATGCGACGCCCACCACAGCACTCCCTTTTGCACGCTGGTCATCGCCAAGAGCGCCAAGAGGAACTGGAAGGCGCGGCTCGTGCGGTAGGCGCGGTGCGAGAAATAGCGGTGGTAGGCGCCGGTCACGCCGAACATCCGGACGTAGTACAGCGCGACCGCCAAAAGCGCGCCGGACCACGACCAGCCGAACCAGAAGATACCGGCGACTGCAGCGATGTGAACGGCGAAGAACGGAGAGGCTTTGAACCAGGCAATGCCACGCTCGTTGCGCGTGACCTCGGACGTCGACATGTCCCTCAAGCTAACGCCTCGCACGTCAGAAACGGGTCATCTCACGGTCACGTCTGGTCACGTCCGCCGCGCCTAGTCGCGCCTAGGCGCGCCACGCTGGGTTACAGGCTCACGGGCCGCGAGCCGTTTCAATTCGAGACGAAGCCGAAAAATCGGCCTCCGACCAGCTGAGGCGCTAACCCTCCAGACTGATTCGAGCAACGCTGCAGCGCGGCTACGGGCCGTAGCCCCCCCGCTCGGACGAGCTCAGCGTTGCGCCATTTTCGGCGATGACGCGTTTGTACCAATGGGCGGAGTCCTTGAGGATGCGCTTTTGCGTCGGGTAGTCGCAGAAGATCAAGCCGAAGCGGTGCTTGTAGCCGTGCGCCCATTCGAAGTTGTCGATGAAGGACCAGTGAAAATAGGCTTCGATCGGTACGCCATCGGCGAGCGCGCGACGCAGCTCCACCAGGTGCCGTTCCATGAAATCGATGCGTTCAGCATCGTGAACCCGACCGTCGAGTGACGGCCAGTCGCGTGACGAGAGGCCGTTTTCCGTGATCACTATCGGCTTTTTGTAGCGCTCCCAGAACAAGCGCGGCCCCCAATACATGGCCTCTGGAGTGACCAGCCACTCGAAGGCCGTGATCGGATATCCGACAGGAGTCGGAACCGCCTCCGGCCCCGACTCCCCCGCGCGCACGTACTGGCCCTGGTAGATATTGATCCCGCAGAAGTCCACGGGCTGGCTGATCAACTCCAAATCGCCAGCGGCGAGCACCGGCACCTGCGCTCCGAAGAAGCGGAGCCCTTCTTCCGGATATTGCCCCAAGAACACCGGATCCATCCACCAGCTGTTCGTCCAGGCGGTCTCCGCATTCACGGCAAAGGCGGCGGTCCGCGCAGCGGCAAGATCGGCCTCGCTGTCAGTGGCGGGGATTTTCGACAAACCGACGGGCGCGAAGCCGATTCGCGCGGGCTTCGCGCTCGCCGCGCGGATCGCTTGGACCGAGCGGCCGTGAGCCAAGAGCGCGTGGTGACCTGCACGGAGCACCTCCGCAAAACGCAGGCGATCGCCGGGGGCATGCCGACCTTCGTGGTGTCCGGCGCCGATGAAGACCTGTGGCTCGTTCAATGTCATCCAGTTGCGCACGCGGTCGGACAACTTGCGCGCCACCACATCGGCAAATTCGCCGAACCACTCTACGGTGTCGCGGTTCAGCCAACCGCCGCGATGATAGAGCGCGAGCGGGTAATCCCAATGGAAGAGCGTCACCCACGGATCGATGCCGGCCGCGAGCAGTTCATCGACCAGCCGATCGTAAAAGGCCAAGCCTCGTTCGCTCACTCGGCCCGTTCCCTCGGGCATCACGCGCGGCCAAGAGATGCTCAGCCGATAGGCGCCGAGCCCGATCTGCTTCATCAGCCCGACGTCTTCGCGGTAGCGCGCGAAGTGATCACACGCGACGTCACCGCTTTGGCCGTTCCAGACCATGCCAGGCTTCTTGCAGAACATGTCCCAGGTGGACGGGCCCTTGTCGTCTGCATAGGCCGCGCCTTCGATTTGATACGAGGCAGCGGCTGCCCCCCACACGAAATTGGCTGGAAAGGTCCGACTCATTGGGGCGCCACTCTTCCTCAACGCCTCGCCGATTGCCAGCTTCAAGCGGTGCTCGGTTTGCCGATTTTCGCCGAGTAATTTGGCCTTCCGAAGCCGGTCATTCTCCCAGCAGCTTACGAATCCCGCTCAGCAAGATCTCGGGCGTGAAGGGCTTGGGGATCAACGACACGTCCCGCTCCAGCTCGCCTAGACCGGCGAGCACGTCGCCCGTGTAGCCCGACATGAACAGCACCCGTAGGTGGGGGTATGACTCCAACAGCGCATCGCGCAGCGCTCGCCCGTTCATGCCGGGCATGACGACATCGCTCAGCAGCAGATCGATGCGGCCTTCGGATTGGCGCGCCAGTTCGAGGGCTGAAAGTCCGTCCTCCGCGACGAGCACGTGGTACCCGTTGCGCTCGAGCACACTCTTGACGAGCGTCCGAACGCTCGGATCGTCCTCGGCCACCAGGACCGTCTCACCGCGCCCCGGCAGCGCGGAGACGCTCGGCGCCGAAGGCCGGACGCTCTCTTGCGTGCAAGGGAAAAAGACGCGAAAGGTCGCGCCCTGCCCTTCGCTGCTCGTCACCGAGATCGCGCCGCGGTGCTGTTTGACGATGCCGTACACGGTCGCCAGGCCCAAGCCGGTGCCCTTGCCGCGTTCCTTGGTGGTGAAGAACGGTTCGAATAGGTGCGCGCGGGTTTCCTCGTCGATCCCGTGCCCGGAATCCGCCACGCACAACACGCCGTACGAGCCCGCTTCGAGATCGAGTTCGGCATCGGGCACCAGCGTTTCCACTCGTGCAACGCTCACCTCGAGGCGCCCACCACCTTTGCTCATGGCGTCCTGCGCATTGACGACCAAGTTGAGCACCACTTGCTGCAGTTGCGTAGAGTCGGCCCGAACAACGACGCGCTCTTCGGGCAGAGTGAGAACGAGTTCGATCGATTCTGGAATCATGGCGCGTAGGATCTTTTCAATCCGCCGCACTTGCTCGCTCAAGTCGAGGGGGCGCACCTCGAGCGCTTGTTTGCGGCCGAAGGCGAGCAGCTGGCGAACGAGTTGCCGCGCCCCCTCGGCCGCTTCCAGAACCACCGCTAGATCGTTGTAAATCGGATCGGATTCGGGCAAACCGCTGCGTACCAGCTCGGTGTAGCCGATGATCGGCGTGAGCAAATTGTTGAAGTCGTGCGCGACACCGCCAGCCAAGTGGCCAATCGCCTCCATTTTCCGCGCTTGAGTCAGGCGTTCTTCGAGCTCCGCGCGCTCGTTCTCGGCGCGGACCCGATCGGAGACGTCGCGCACGTTCACGATCACGCCAGCCACGCCGCGCACTTCGAACGCCGGGCGCCCCACCAGTTCCACGTCACGCAACTGCCCGTCTCGATGCAAGACACGCAACTGGTCGATGACCGGCTCGTCCTCGGTAATGGCTTGCGCCAAGCGCGCGCGCGCCGGCGCGATGTCTGCGGGTGCCAACCAGTCGAACCAATTTTTACCAATTACTTCGGCGGCGCTACGCCCCAGTAGCCGCTCGATGGATGGGCTCGAGTACAGAACCCGTCCCTCGCGATCGATGACCAAGATCACGTCCAGCGCATTTTCGACGAATGCCCGCACGCGCTCTTCGCTCTCGCGAGCCGCGCTCTCCGCACGCGTGCGATCGCCGATTTCGACCAATAACCCATCGAGGGTTTCGCGCACTTGGTCGGTCATCAGATTGAAGGCATGTGCCAACGCCTGAACCTCTCGCGGACCCGAGATTTTGGCGTGTGTCTCGAGATCGCCGCGGGCGACTCGCTCGGCGCTCTCGGTCAGCCGTAGGATCGGCGCAGCCACTCGAGTACCGAAAAAAACGGCTGCGAGGACCGCGCACGCAGCCACGCCCAAAGCGACCAAACCGGCGCTCGTGACCTGATCGTGCACGGGCGCGATGAATGCCTCGCTCGGCCGGACTACTGCTACCTGCCAGGGCTTGCGCTGCAGCCTGCAGCCTGCGACCGTTTGCTCGCCCCCGCCGCCATACGCTTCCAGCTTCAAATGCGTGGTGAAGGCTGGAACGCGCCCGAGTTCGCGCAGCCCATGTGACAACTCGGGCGAATCCAAGGCCACGCTTCGACCGACGACCCGAGGCGCGAGCCCGTGCGCCAGGTAGCGCTCCGATTGATCGACCAGCGTCAAGAACGCGCCGGCACCGAGCAGCGCGGTATCGCGCGCGACGAAGCGCTGCAAAACTTGCGCGTAGTAGCGCAAGCGCAACACGCCGACGACTTGGAATTCGGCATCACGCACCACGGTGCTGAAGGTCAAAACGAGCCGTTTGGAAGGCGGCGCGATCGGCTCCACCTCGGAGACGTGGGGTAAGCCGTCGTGCATCGGCTCCTTGAAATAGCCGTGGTCGGATTCGTCGGCGCCGAGGTTCGGGTGGTTCGAGTCGGCCACGTTGCGCCCCACCGCGTCGAGCAGTGCGTACGAGGCGACGAAGATCGAATCACGTAGGGCACCGCGCTCGAGCAGCTGCTCGATGTCTGCGCTGTCCGCGCTCTTGGCGCGCGTTTCATGGGGCAATGACAGGAAGCGCGCCAAAGCCGGATCTTGCGCATCGCTGCGCACGTTATCCAAGCTCTTGACGATGAAGTCGTCGAGCGAATTCGCTGTCAGCTGGGCCGCGGAAGCCAGTAAGCGCGCCTCGCGTTCGACCAGCACATTTTCGGTGACACGCGTTTGAATCAACGTGAGCACGAGCAGGGAGCCGAGCGAAATACTCAACGCCAAGATGATCAGCCGTCCGCGGATCCCCATCCGATCGCTGAGCGGAGATTTCATTTCGCCGCCGGCAAGAAATTTGGATCGAGCAGCCGGTCCAGATCGGGCAACGCGCTGAGCGTGCCGCGGCTCAAGAAATAGTCGACGAATCGTTGGAGCACGTGACGAGCCGAGCGATTGGTCGAGCCAGCTTCGAACAACTGCCGCTCTTCCTCCAACGTAAAAAGGTGGATGCCAGAGAGGCTCACCGAATTCACCGAGCCCGCCGAAGCCGCCAAACGTCGGCTCAACAGCGCGTCGTCTTCATCGGGGTGCGCTTGCCAATGCTCGACTGCGCGAAACCACGCCTTGACGAAGCGCCGCACGGCGGTCGGACGCGCGCGCAGCGTCTCTCCGGAAAAGATGAATCCGTCGAGAATCAGGCCGTCTGCGTCGCGACTGGAATACAGCACCTTCGCGCCCAAGGCGCGCGCACGTGAAGCATACGGTTCCCAGGTATGCACGGCGGCGATTTCGTTCGCCAGCAAGCGCTCGACGGCCTGCGAGGCATCGACGTTGACGAGCTTCACCGTCGACGGCAAGACGCCGTGCTGGTCCAACATCTGGCGGACGAGTAGCTCACCGAAACCGCCGAGGTTGGTGCCCACCGCGCGCCCCCGCAGATCTTCCGGAACGTTGATCGGGGGCATGCCGAGGACCACGTCGGCGCCGTTCGAGAGGTCGCTGAATAGGATGATGCGCGAGTCGGGGTTGGCCTCGACCACGTTGATGGTGTCCCCAGAGGCGACACCGATCCCGTCCAGGCTGCCGGCGGCGAAGTCGACCAAGAGCTGGTCCGTGTCTTCGGGGATCGACAGCTCGACCGCAACCTGTTCATCGCGAAAATATCCGAGCTGTTCGGCCAGCAACGCCGGATAGTAGCCAGCCCACAAGTCGACACCGACTTGTAACGGTAACTCGCGGTGCGTCGGGGTCGCTTCGCCGCGCGTGCAGGCCGCAAGCAGCAGCGCGGCGAGGCCGACTCCGATCGCGTTCAGCCAAGTTCGCACCGCCACGCTCGAAGTAGAGCAAAGGCCGTGCGCGGCTCCAAGTCAAACGCCGAGAGCTTGCATCTTGCGCGCAAATTTGGCGCGCGGCTCTGCGTACGCCCGCACCGCGTCCGGTGAACTTTCGATGCGGACGCTCGAATCAGCCACCACGAAGCGCGCGTAGAGTTCGGCCCAAGACAACCCGCTGCCCGCATGAGCCGCGCGCAGCGCCGCGCCGAGCGCCGCGGAGTTCGAAACCGCCAGCGTCTCGATACGCGCATCGAACACGTCCGCGAGCACCTGCAAAATGCCGCGATTTTTAGAGGCGCCGCCCGTAACGCGCACACTGCGCGGCCGTTCGCCGATCCAATCGGAATGCCGCTGCATCGACAATGCTTGTGCCTCCACGATCGCGCGCGCGTTGGCAGCCGGCTCCTGAAACGCGCGGAACGCGGCGCTGCCTTCGAGCTCCAACTTCGACTCGAGCAGCTTGGGCGTGATCTCGGGGTAGAAGTACGGCAGCATCGAGTTTTCGCCGTTGCCCGCCTTCGTTTGTTGCAAAATCGCAGTTTCGAACGCCGGCCACGACAGGCCCGTCCTCTTGGCGACTTCTTCGCGAGCCAGTGAGCCGTTGGCGAAACAGATCAGGCACATGAAGCCGCCCGCGGGATTGCCGAACACGTGCCCGTAGCCGCGCGGATCGGTGTGCGGCTCGCGCATGGCCGCAAAGACCGTATCGCTCGTGCCCAAGCTGACCACTGCACAACCGGGTTCGGTCGCACCCATGCCGACCAAGCTGCTCGGATTGTCGCCCGTGAAGGCCAGCACCGGTGTGCCCGCGGCAAAGCCGAATCGCTCGACGAAATACGGAGAGACTTCGCCGACGCGCGTCTCGGACGGCACGGCGGGCGGCAGCTTTTGCGCCAAATCCGGCGCGGTTGCGGCGAGCAACTGAGGACTCCACGCGCCGCTCTGCAGATCGAGCAAATTCATGCCCGCGCCATCGCCATAGTCGATGGGGGCGGACTTGCCGATCAAGATCGACGCGATGAAGGCGCTGACGAGCGTGATCTCCACGGTCTTGGCGTAAGTCGCGGGTTCGGTTTTCCAGAACTTGCGAATCTGCGGGCCAGTGAAGCGTTCGATGGCGCGCGACCCCGTGATGCTGACGACGACCGAATCGCCCCCGACGGCCGCGGCAATTTCGGCGCACTCGGCGCTGGTGGAGCTATCCATCCAAATTGGTGACGTGGCGCGGCTGAGCAGCGGTTTCACCTGATCGACCAACGGCGTAGCCGTGGACCAGGCTGGTGCGTCGCTGACGCGCTGCTTGAGATACACCGATCCGTGTTGCTGACCGGAACCGCTCACGCCGCGCACCGCAGAAAAATCGAAGCCGCTGGCCTTCAGCCTCGAAAAAAGGAGCTCGAGGGCCGCCACCCAAAGGAGTGGGTTCGCGTGCACGACCTGTGGATCGGGGTTCGGCAAAAAGCCATGCGGCGAGCCATATTGCGGCAAATCCTGGCCGAAATTCACGGCCTCTTGCAGTACGACCCGGCCCGCGTCGCTGTCGATCACCAGCGCCGAGAGGCTCTGAGTGCTGGAATCCAAACCGAGATAAAGTCCCATGGCCGGAGGCTATATCAGAAGCGCCACGCGTCCTGCGAGCCGAACCCACACGCCCCCCGATCGACGGACTTCTCAGCCGAACGGAACTTTCGCGAGCCGAACCATTCCGGCCACATTCCGGCCACGTGGTGGGGCGCGAAAGCTCGTCGATTCCAGCCCGCCCAGCGCGACCGTCTCGAACCCGTACCGAGTTATTGTGTGAAACCGGAGCGTTGAACAGTCTGCTTCCGCTCACGACGCAATCGAGCTAGGTCTAGGGGATGCCCTCTTTCGATTCGGCCCGCAACTGCCACATCGTGCGCATCGTCTACGACGGGCCGGGCATCGCTGGAAAGACCACGAATCTGCAGCGCATCTGCAAGGTGATTCCGAGCTCGCGGCGCAGCGAGATGTACACGCCCGCTGAACTCAAGGGGCGCACGATGTTCTTCGACTGGCTGGAAATCGATGGCCCGGCGCAGAACGGTCAGGCTCTGAAATTTCAGCTGATCACGGTGCCGGGTCAGGTTCAGCGCGCCTACCGTCGCAAACCGCTGATCGAAATGGCCGACGTGGTGACCTTCGTCTGTGATTCGACGCCCTCGGCGATTCCGGAGACGATGCGCACGTTCTCACGGCTGCGCGCACTGATGCGGCGCCGGCAGGAGAAATTGCCGCTCGTCGTGCAGGCGAACAAGCAAGACGTGGAGGGCGCTTTTACCCCAGAAAAGTTGCGCAAACGGCTCAAGCTCGACGTGAGCGTGCCGGTGCTCGGGGCCACAGCGGTCAACGGCGGTGGTGTGAAAGAGACGCTCTTGACCGCGATCCGCCTGGGCGTGCACACCTTGCGGGACTCGCGCATTACACCGCTGGCCAAAGCTTTCGAGAACGCCGACGCGCTGTTCGACCACGTGCTCACCTTCGAAGACGCGCCGAACAACGACGAGATCGTCGACGCCGAGGAGCTGCACATCGCCGCCGAAGACATGGACGTCGAAAGTGCTGCCGCAGCCGCGCAGCTTCAAGCCGCTTCGCTCGACGACCTCGAGGCGCGCGCCCGGCGCGCCGCGAACCGAAACCGCTCGCAGTCCACCAGCAAGTAGCGTGACGGCGCACAGCGCCGCCGTCCTCGCGTTGCTCTTGGCGACGACCAGCTCGGCGTTCGCTGCGGTGCGGCGTCCCCACTTCGAGCCCGATGATCTCGAGCTCGAACAACCCGGCGTCCTCGACTTCGATCTGCAGGTCGGACCGGTTTGGGGAACCTCTGCCAGCGGCAATCATGTGCTGATGCCAGACTTCGAAATCGGCTTGGGTTTGACGGGCAACGTGGAGCTCGATGTCAGCGGCGCATTCAGGCTCGACCGCGAAAATCGGCAGCCGCATGTCACTGGCGATGCGCTGTGGATTGCCGCAAAATTAGGGCTAATCGATAGTCGCGATGCAGCCGGAAATGCCTGGGCCTTCGGGCTCGAACTAGGACCGCGCTTTGCGACGCTCGACGCGACGGGGGCCGGGTACGGCGCACTTGTGCTGTTCGGGTTCACGCACCGCGGCGTCACGGTCGTGGTCAACGCCGGTGGTTTGACCGACCCTGGCCCGAGTCTGCGCGAGGGGCGCGCGACGAGTCTCGTATTTGGCTTGGATTTGAATGCCCAGCTCGACGAGCGCGGCGCATGGTCCCTACAGTCCGAGCTAGGGTTTGCGCATTATTTGAGCGCTGACGCGGACGAGCTCGCGTTTACGGTCGGCGCGACTTACGCGCTCAGCCCGCGGCTCGATCTGTCGCTCACGGCGTTGAGCGGATTCTTGCCGAACACGGATCACGCCGGGCTGTTGCTCGGCGTTTCACCGCAGTTTGGGTTGTGGTGAACTTCGACATGCAGCGCCCAGGGCAAAGCGCCCAGGGCTGACAGGTCGAAGCTCACAACGCCTGGCTCACGCCAAGTCGAACAGCAGCACTTCCGATTGGCTCACGCCGCGCAGTTCGAGCGCGGCTTCGTCGCTGACCTGTGCCGCGTCACCGGCGCTCAGCTCTTGGCCGTTGACCAGCAGTTTACCGCGCGCAACGTGCAGCCAAGCATGACGCCCCGGAGCGAGGACGTATTTTTCCGATTCACCTTCAGCGAAGGTGCCGGCGAGTAGCTTCACGTCTTGGTGCACGAGAACCTGACCGTCGGCGCCGTCGCGCGAAGCGACCGTGCGCAGTCTGCCCTCCAACTCCTGCTTGGGGAAATTCCTTTGCTCGTAGCCTGGCTCCAGGTTGCGTGCCTCCGGCAAGATCCAGATTTGCAGAAAATGCACGGGCTCGGTCTTCGACGCGTTGAACTCGCTGTGACCAACCCCGGTGCCGGCGGTCATGCGTTGCACGTCGCCCGACCTCATGATCGAACCGTTGCCCATCGAGTCCCGGTGTTCGAGTGCGCCATCGAGCACGTAGGTCAGAATTTCCATGTCCCGGTGAGAATGGGTTGGAAAGCCGCCGCCGGGCGCGACGCGATCTTCATTGATCACACGCAGGGCGCGGAAGCCCATGTGCTTCGGATCGTAGTAATCACCGAACGAGAACGTATGCCAGGAATCGAGCCAGCCACCATGCTGCGCGTGTCCACGATCTTGTGCTTTCCTTACAGTGATCATCGATACCTCCAAAAGAACAGCTCCCAACCTAAGCCTTGGCGGCGGGGCGCGTAAGGTTCCCGGGCACAACAGACCGTTGTCTAGGCGCAATGGGCAGGCGTGGGAACGGGGTTGCCGGCGTCTAAGCGCCCCAAATCCTACTTGGCAAGCTCGAGGCGAAGTCTATCATCGAGGTATCAAAGGAGCTCTCGTTCGATGCAGCCGGCTTCCGTTCTGATACTCCCTGGCCTCGGCAATTCCGGGCCCGCCCACTGGCAAACACTCTGGCAGACGGAACACGGTTATCGGCGCGTGGAACAGGACGATTGGGATCGCCCGAACCTGCGCGATTGGCTCTCGAACTTACACACTGCCGTGAGCGCTGCCAGCGGCGGAGTGGTCCTCGTCGCCCACAGCTTGGCCTGTTCGCTGGTCGCACACTACGCCAAGGCCCACTCGGAACGGGTCCTAGGTGCGTTCCTCGTTTCGCCCGCCGACGTGGACTCCAAACACTGCACACCGGAAGAAACGCGCTGCTTCTCGCCGATCCCGGTAACGCCCCTGCCCTTCCCTGCCCACGTCGTGGCCAGTGCCGACGATCCCTACGTCGACGTCGCGCGCGCCCAATTCTTCGCCGTCAGCTGGGGCGCTGGCTTCACCGACATCGGCCGTTGCGGTCACATCAACTCGAGCTCGGGTCTCGGCGCCTGGCCGGAGGGGCATGCGCAGTTTCGAGCTTGTTTGGCGAGCTGGGCGCTCGCCTAGCCCTCTACGCTCGCCCCCGTCGAACTCACTTCGGAACGACGATCACGTTGCACAGGCCGTCAACGCAATCAGTGACGCCGCTGTTGCAGCAATCGCTCGCGGCGCTGCACTGATCCCCAACGCCTGCGCACGAAAGCGACGTCTTGTCGACGCACTGACCGTCCACGCAGAAGCCCGAACAGCACTCGAAATTGGCGGTGCATGAAGGCCCCTTCTTGCCCGGCTTGGGCGTCTCGATGCATTTGGCGAGTGCCCAGAAGCCGCGCATGTTGGGCGTCTCGTCGTTTTGGCCCTCGATGTAGAACGCGGGGTGACTCGGGTCCACTTTGCCCAGCTTCTCGTCGACGGCCGCCACCCAAAGGCGACGCTTGCCGTTGATCACCGGCCCGGTGATGGCGTTGCCCCAGTCGCGCATGCTGGTGAAGACCACCCAGTTGTAGCCGCCGCGATTGACCGGACAAAACGTGGGCTCTCGCTGCGTGTGATGATCCACCTCGAGCGGCGGATCATTGAGCTTGGCCATGCGGACCGGCGCGCCGCTGCCACTGGTCGCGCTCACCCACAGCTCGCCACTATCCGGCGTTGCGTCGACACAACCGAGCTCGTTACACCCGGTCGAGCGCTTGCCGCTGTGATACGAGATGTACTTGCCGTCCGGACTGAACGTCGGATAGCCAAGCTGATCGTTGTCCGCGGGCAAACTGCTCGCTTTGACGACCTCGTGCAGGTTGCTGGCGAATTTGCCCGTTTTCTCGTCAAAATCGAGATAAATGATGCGCTTCGAGGTCGGCAGCACGTTGTCTCGGCGGTCGCCGCTCGCTTCGACGAGGGCGAGTTTGGTGCCGTCCGGTGAGAACGACGGCATCATCACGCCGTAGCTCGGATCGTCGAGCACCAATTCATCGAGCCCGCTGTCCGCGATCACCTCTCCGGTCGCCGTCTTGGCGAGTGAAATGTATTTCGACCCCGGCACCGGCGTCTCGGTCTGCCCACCGAACACGACATACTTGCCATCGGGTGATAGCGCCGAATTCGCGCCGTACATGTTGGTCTGTTTCGCAAGTGTCGCCGTTTGTCCAACCTTCTCGGGCAGGTCGAAAGCTGCCCAAGCGCGCGTTTTCGACCAATTGCTGTATGGCGCGACGGACGGCGCGGTCGCCAAGTCATCGACCGTTGCTACCAGGGTACTGCCGTCCGCGCTGACCGAGTGGCAGCCCATGCAGCGCCCTTCGTTGAGCGTCTCCGGCTCGGCGCCCGCGCCCGGGTAGATGCGCGTGATGTTCCCTTTCCGCGTCGACTCATCGTTCGGATCCGACTGGGATGCCGTCCAATAATAGATCGCGCCACGCAGACTCTCGGGCGCAATCGTGAAGCGCTCGGTTGCAGACGCGTACGCCTTCGATTCACCCTTGTCCCAGCGCGATACGCTCAGGGTGAGCGCATCGCCCGTGTTCGATGCAGTCACCCGATCCCACGCGTCCTGCGGCACTCGCACCTGCGCGGGCGCCTTCACCGTCGTGTAATAGTCGTAGCTGTAGCCCGATTGCTCGAGGTGCACGCGATAGACGTCACCGGTCGCATTGGGCGCCGTCCACATGATCAACGGCGAAGTGAGACCGAGCGCGAACACCGTCTGATCGTAGGGATAAAGTAGCGAATCCAGCGCGGGATCCGCCGGCAAATTCGGCTTGTCCAACGCGCTACGCGCGGCCTTCGAAATCGAACCGTCGACCTTCGACTCGACGATGTTCACGACCAGCTCGGCCGTCGCTTCGAGTCCGCCGTACACCGCGTGCAGCTTGCCCGTACCGGCCATCTTTCCCGTCGCAGTCACCGACGCAGGGGGTCCGATCTCGAAGCTTGCTAGATCGGGCCGATCGAACTCGAGCGACTCTGCCGTGACCTCGATTTGCGATTTGTCCTTCAGCGTCGCTTTCAGCACGTAGTCGGCGGTCTTCAGCGCGCCCGCGTCGTCCAAAGTGAGCGTGACGCTCGGCGGATCGAATTCGAGCGCGGTCGCATCCACGACATCGCCACCGGGGCCAGGGCCGTCGCCGCCCTCGGTGATGATCATGCCTGTTGCAGCGCTGCCGCCGTTGGCCACGGCGCCGGTTCCACCCGAATTGGACGCACCGCCAAACTCACCGGACGCGGACGGCACCGACGGGTTGCCACCGCAGGCCGCAGCGATCGCACCCGCGCAACAAAATACGATTAACGCTGCCTGATCATGAAGTCGCGCCATTGGGTCAGGTATTATTGCCCGAGGCGCCGAATTCTCAATCTGCGTTGCGCTGCGGAAAGAATCAGGTGGGATATTAGAGCACAAAGGAACCCATGTAGGTCTTAGTGCGCAGGCGCGATGCCTTCAGACTTTCGGAAGCCGCGACTGGAGGGGGGCCACGAAAAGCTGCGGCGCTTTGATCGATCTTCACTGGCTCGTCACACAAATGCTGTGAGCCCGCCCTCGCGCGTCCGAGCGGTGTGGAGCTCGCCTGCCATTGAGGACGAACATACGATGAAATTGCGCCTTGTCGGCTTGGTCTGGGCCTGCTCGTGGTCGTGTTTGATCCTCGCAGCAGGCTGCGGCTCTTCAACCGCTCCCTTGGACTCAGCCGCAGGAGCCGCTGCCGCTGGCATGAGTGCTTCTGCTGGTGCCCCAACGAACGCAACGGCGGGCAGCTCGTCTGCGGCCGGGAGTATCGGAACGAGTGGGGCGAGCAACGGCAGCGCCGGCGCAAACTCGGCAGCAGGTGCTGACACTAGTAGTGGCAGCGGCGCAGGCGGCCCCGCGACGGCGGGCAGCGCGAACGCCGGCTCTGGCGGCGCCAGCGCAACGACCGAGAAATTCAGCTTCTTCGTGACGAGCTGGGCGGGGTTGCAGCGGCTCGCCAAAGACTTTGGCTTGCCGAACAATGGCAGCGACGGCTTCGGCGGTGACCTGCGCTACGGCGAAACAGGCGCCGGCGCTGGCCTGCGCGGCGCCGACAAAATCTGCGCAACGTTGGCCGAAGCGAGCATGCCCGGCGCAGGAGCAAAGGGCTGGCGCGCCTTCCTCAGCGCATCCGACGACGGCACGGGCAAACCCGTGAATGCCATTGATCGCGTTGGCGCTGGTCCTTGGTACGATCGGCTAGGTCGCCTATTCGGAAACACGCTCACCGACATCGCACAGCAGCGTCCGGCGAACGCGGACGCGGCCATCAAAAACGACTTCCCGAACGAGGACGGCGTGCCCAACCACCGGCCCGATCCGAGCGTCGCAGCCGTCGACAACCACGACATGCTCACCGGCAGCGATGCGACTGGCAAACTTCTCGATGCGACCTCCAATTGTTTGAACTGGACCAGTGCTCTTGGAGACACGGCAACCGAGGGCAAACCGCGCGTCGGTCACGCTTGGCCACGTAGCACTAGCGGGAGTGGCTCGGGTGGCCCGGCCGGCGCTGGCGATATGAACAACTGGATGAGCGCGCTCACCGAGTCCGGCTGTAAAGCAGGCGCAAACTTGGTCGAGCAAGGCGGGCCGATGCAGAGCGCCGTGACCGTGGGGTCGGGCGGCGGGTACGGTGGGTTTTACTGCTTCGCATTGACACCTTGAGCAGATATAGATTCTGAGACTGCGCTCGATCCGCCGCTAACGACGATTGGGGCAGCCCGCTGCGGCTTCGGGCCGTAACGCAAGCGCCGAGCGGCATCCCACTCGAGCTGGCAGAACCGCACACTCCAACTCTAGATAACCAATCTAGGTCACCGACGAGTCCGACCTGCGACGGCGGCGTTCCTGCGCTTCGAAGGAAGCTCGTCAGCGCGACCCGGCACGCGATGGCGTTTTTCGCCGGCATGATCGGCGTGTCAGCATCACTCGCAAACACGAACGTGTGCGCTGCGGCCGCGCTCCGCACACGCTCACACTGGCCAATTCCGTCAGCGCGCTGACCCTTGTTGCGATCGTGCCACCGCGCAACGCCAGCGCAGATAGTGGCTCCATTTGGCTTCGCCACGAAGCGCGTGAAGCGAATGCGCGTGCGTTACGAAGCGCGTGGCGTCTGCGCTGACAAATTATGAACGGCGTCTTTAGTGTCCACTCGCCGATGCCGTTAACCCAACCGTCGCACTCGATTGACTTGGATCGATTGCGAAACTGAGACGAATTCCCAGTCTGATCCACGCGAGACAAGGATTCGAAGGCGCGCGGCGGCGGATCCCGCCAGCTGCAGCGCCGGGCTACGCGAGAATATTGATGATCAACCCTTCCCCAGCGAAACACCTAGCATCTGGTTCTCCTCTTGGGCGCTACGAGTTGCTACTGCCAATCGCGAAAGGAGGCATGGCGGAAGTTTGGGCCGCGCGCCTACACGGAACGCGCGGATTTCAAAAGGTGGTCGCGATCAAGACCATCCTTCCCGGCGCCATCGACGATGCGCGGATGGAGCAGATGTTCCTCGCGGAAGCCGAGCTCGCCTCCAAGATTCATCATCCCAACGTGGTGGGGACGATCGATCTCGGTGAGCACGAGGGCACCTTGTACCTCGTCATGGAATGGGTCGACGGCGAGTCGCTCAACGTACTCATGTCGAAAGCCGCCAGCCAAGGCGGTGTTCCGCTGGCCATCGGCGTGAACTTGATTGGGCAGGCATGTCAGGGTTTGTACGCCGCGCACAACTTGCGCGACGACGAAGGCAACCTGCTCGGCGTCGTGCATCGCGATGTCTCGCCGCACAACTTGCTCGTTACCTTCACTGGCACGGCCAAGGTCGTCGACTTCGGCATCGCCAAAGCGACGACTCTCGCTTCGTCGACCGAGGTCGGTGAAGTCAAAGGCAAGTTTGCTTATATGGCGCCCGAACAAGTTCGGGCTCAGCCGGTCGACGCGCGTACGGACCTGTTTGCGCTCGGCATCTTGCTGTATCAAATCACGACCGGCAAGCATCCCTTCCGGGGCGAAAACCCCGGCGAAACGCTGCAGAACATTTGTTCGGAGAGCGGACCTCGGCCGCCGAGCGCGTTCATCTCCGACTATCCCGCCGAACTCGAGGCCGTCGTACTCAAGGCACTCGCGAAAGATCCGGACGAGCGCTTCTCGTCCGCGAACGAGATGCTTACCGCGCTCGAGCGCGCGATGCCCGGACCCCTCGAAGCCAGCTTCGAGGTCCAAGTTGCCGAATACTTGAAACAACTGTTCGGAGCGCGAACTACCGAGCGGCGCACCGCTTTGCGCGTCGCGCAAGAGCGCGTCGATCAACAGCGCGCCGAGTCGTCATCACAGATCAGCCTCGGCAGCCTCGGCACGTTGCGCGCGATTGCCATCGATCGAACCGACGGCAACAGCGCCTCGCAGACTCCCGGTCGGATCAGCTCACCGCTGCTGGTACGAAATACGCCGACGCCGACGCTGACGCCGATGCCCAACGGACGCTCCAAGCAGGTCTTCGTGGCCTTGGCTGGCGCCGTCGCGGTGGTCGTGGGCGCGTTGATGCTCAAGGTGCCAGCGACTCCCAGCGGTGCGCCCAAGGTGGGCAGCGGCGGAATGGTTCCGGTAGAAACGATCATCCCTCCGACGCCCAAGGCGGTGGTGGCTCCGGTTGCGTCTGCGCCGCAGACAGCGAGTGAACAGGCATTGCCGGGCCCGGATCTGATCATCGAGACGAGCAAGAAAGCGTCGCGCGAGCGAAAGCCTGTCGTGCACAGCGGGCGCGCGGTCATGCCGAGCGCCGCGCCGTCGACCGCTGCGACGCCCGCAGTCGCAGCTCCCGCTCCCGCGGCGCCCACGCAAGCCGCAGCCGCAACCGCGCCTGCCATCGGCAGCGCTCCAACCTCCAACACCTCTGGTCGTGGCGCTTTCGGCGGTCGTCGCTGAGCCGCCGCCGCGTTCGACCAAACTCAACATAACTGGATAACGGGATCTCAATGGTATACTCGAAAACTCACTACCTCTCAGTGTTCGTCCCCAGCGTGCTGCTGGGGTTCGTTGCAGCGCTTCATCTGACCGGTTGTGGCGAGTCCCCTGCGGGTTTGCCGAGCGCGTCTGCAGGTGCCAGTGGCGAGGCGGCCCAAGGCGGCAATGACCAAGGCTCTGGCGGCACGTCGAATCAAGCCGGCGAAGCTGGGGCGGCGACCGCGCCCGGAGACGCCGGCGAGTCCGCAGGCGGCGCAACAACCGATAGTCCCGAAGGTGGCAGCACCGCGAGTGGCGGTACGATCGACAATGGGGCTGGCGCGAGTGCAGGCGGCACTGCGGGCGTGCTCGCCAGTGGTGGCGATAGCGGCGGCTCGCTTTCAGTGAGCGGCGGCGGTCAAGGCGGAACTTTGAACGAAGCCGTGATCCCCGCGACCTGTCCGTACCACACGGACCCGCCCGTCGATGTCGGCGGAACCGGCGGCACGACGAGCGCCGGTGGAAGCGGCGGAGCGGGCGGCGGCGGTGGAGCAGGTGGTAGTGGGGGCACCGCAGGTGCTTCGTTCACCGTGACACTCCAAACCAGCCCCTTCGTCGGCACGTATTTGGCCGATACGACGGGCAGGACTTTGTACACCTACGGCAACGACCTCCCCGGTGATTGCCACACTCCGCCGGTCTCGAATTGCATCACCGATTGCTTGATCAGCTGGCCCATCTTCCCAGCGGGCGCGCGCATTCTTGCGCCGGGTCTCGACGATTCGGCGTTCGGTGCGATCCACCGCGACGACGGAACCTGGCAAACGACCTACTACGGTTGGCCGCTGTATTACTACAAGACCGATCTGTTGCTCGGCCAAGTCGCAGGGCAAGGCAAAGCAAAGACCTGGCACATCGTCGAAAAGAAGCTGCCCGCCGTGTTCATCATGAAGCCGGGGAGCTTCCGGTATCTCGCAGATTCGTCGGGCCATACGCTTTATGTCTCTGCCAATGATCAGGCGGGCACGGCAAGCTCCGCTCCGATCAGCAACTGCACGGGCACTTGTCTCGAGACTTTCGAGCCCTTTCACGAGCACAACTTCTCGGTGGTGACCTCGCTCTTGATCGCGGATTTCGGCTCCTTCGTGCAACCCGGTAAGGGAACCTTGCAGGTGGCCTACAAGGGCATGCCACTTTATCGCGCGATCACCGATCTCAAGTCCGGTGACATGAATGGGACCGCAGTCAGCGGATTCACGGCGGCCGTGCCATGAACCGTGCAGCCCGATTCGCGAGTTTGGGCTGCCTCGCCGGTTTGACGATGCTGTGCGGCGTTCGAGCGGCGGCTGCGGAGGTGACCGCGGGGCAACGCGCGACCGCCGAGGCGTTGTTCCAACAGGCGATGGATCTCATGGAACAAAAGAAGTTCAGCGAAGCGTGTGAACAATTCGCTGCAAGCCAAGAGCTCGATCCTGCACTCGGCACCACGATGTACTTGGCTGACTGCTACGAGCAGAGCGGAAAGACGGCGAGCGCCTGGGCCCTCTTCCAGGAAGCAGCGGACAGCGCGCGACGCGTGCAACAGTCCGACCGCGAAAAGATCGCCAACGAGCGTGCGGCAAGTCTCAAAGAACGGCTGTCGAAGGTCGAACTGCGGGTGTCGGCTGCGCGTCGTGTACCCGGCCTCGAGCTTCGCATCAACGACGCACCCGTGCCGAGCGCGTCGTGGAACACGGCAATGCCGGTCGACCCCGGCCCAACCCGCGTCGAAGCCCGCGCGCCAGGCAAAAAGCCCTGGTCCGCCGAGATCAAGGTCGCCGAAGGGCCGTCTAGCCAGGTCCTCGAGATCGCGGAGCTCGCGAACGCGCCGCAGTCGCTCTCCACGGACACTGCCGGCGTGCTCAGCGAAAAACTCGCACCGCATGATCCGGGCGCGACGCAGCGCACGATCGGTTATGTCGTCGGCGCCGTCGGGATCGTCGGTCTCGCCGTAGGTGGATACTTCGGGTATCACGCCATGGACCTGAACAAGCAATCGAAGGCTCAATGTCGAGCAGACGATCCGAACGCCTGCACGAGTGAAGGCGCCGCAATGCGCGAAGACGCCAAGAGCGCAGCCACCATCTCGACGATTTCGAGCATCGGCGGTGGTGCGCTCGTCGCTACTGGTCTCACGCTCGTATTCACGGCGCCCAGCGCGGCGGCGAGTCGCGCGGGAACCAACCTGCCGGGACACGCCGCTTCGCCAGGTTTTGGCGTGCAACTGCGAGGTGTGTGGTGAAACGGCTCGGGCGATTAGGCGTGCTCGGGCCGTTCGCACTTTTTGCGTTCACCGCGGCCTGTTCTCAGGTCTTGGACATTCAAGACGCTTGGATCGATCCGAGCTTGACCGGCGGCACCAGCGCGTCGAACGGTGGAGCCTCCTCGCTGCCGGGCACCGGCGGTTCTAGCTCGGGCGCGACGGGTGATACTGGCGGTCACAATCATGGTTCCAGCGGCGCCACTAGCCAAGCTGGAACCACGGGCGCCGCCGCAGCAGCAGGCAGCGACGAATCGAGCGCAGGAGCCGGCGGGAGCGACCAGCCGGATCAGCCCCGCAGCACCTGCGAGAGCTATTGCGACAGCGTGCTCAAGAATTGCACCGGCAAATACGAACAGTACCGAACTGTCGGCCAATGCCTGGAAGTGTGCAAGCGCCTGCCGGAAGGAACTCCCGGTGACGAAAACGTCAATAGTGTGGAGTGTCGCATTCGCCAAGCCCGCTTCGCGGAGGCGGAAGCGTTCTTGTACTGCAAATCTGCAGGTCCGCTGGGCGCGGGGAAGTGCGGTTCGAACTGCGAGTCGTACTGCGCGCTGATGGACAACACCTGTACGCAGACCACGACCGCGGGCAACGTCGAGCTGAGCTACTTCGAGAACACTCAGGCTTGCCTGGCCAACTGCGCCGCAATGCCGGACGATCCCACGGGCCCGACTCAGTACTCGTCTTCGGCCACGATCGAGCCGAATAGCTTGGTCGGAAATAACATCTATTGCCGCACGTACCATGTCGCAGCCGGCATCGAGCAGGACGCGGCGAGCGAGCATTGCCCGCACGCGATGGGCGGAGATCCGTGCATCGCGCAGTGAGCGCGCGAGTCCCAGATGCTGGTAGGACTCGCACTGTTGGCCGTCGGCGTGGCGCTGCTGGGCTACGGGGTGACCGCGCGTCGCCCCTCGGCGCCGCCTCCTCGACCTAAATCGCTTGCGCCCAAAGGGCGCAGCCGCCCTCCCAGCGCAGCGCCGGAAGAGCCATCGGACGCGGACGAGACGCTGGTGGTCCGCGTGCGTTCCACGCTCGGCAGCGCCGTCCTCGAACCGCTCACCGACGACCAGATTTCGGAGGTCATGCCCACCGAGATCATGTCACCGCGCTCCGACCCTAAGGTCGTCGTCGCGTACGAAGAAGACGCGGACGAAGAAGAGAGCACGTCCCCACAGGCTCGCATTCTGGTGACCGCATCCGGTGATACGGATCAAGGGCAACGACGTCGGGCGAACGACGACAGCTTGCTGGTCTTGCCCGATCATTGTCTGTTCGCGGTCGCCGATGGCATGGGTGGCCACGCGGGCGGCAGTGTCGCCAGTTCACTCGCCGTCGAAACGATGAAGCAGGCGTTCGACCAAGGGTCATTCGCTGCCGAATTGCGCTCTGCCGCGCCGGTCCCGCGGCGCGGTAGCGAGCTCGCAGGTTCGATGGTGAAAGCACACCGCGCGGTGTTCGACGCGGCTCGCGTCACCCCGGAGTACGCCAAGATGGGCACCACGCTGGTCGCCGCGCGTTTCTCGCCGAACAAGCAGCGTGTATACATTGGCCACGTCGGGGATAGCCGCTGCTATCGCTTCCGCCGCGGAAAGTTGCGCCAACTCACCACCGATCAGACGATGGGCAAAATCGGCCTGGTCGGGCCCCACGCGGGTGACCTATTGCAAGCAATCGGCGTCACCGTGGATCTGTCGATTGATCTGATCGTGGACAAGCCTCAATCCGGCGACATCTACCTCTTGTGTTCGGATGGCTTGAACAAGATGATTACCGACCACCAAATCCAGCAAACCCTGGCCACCCAGCGTGATTTGGAAGCGGCGGTGTATGGATTGATCGAGATGGCGAATGACGCCGGCGGTCGCGACAACGTGACGGTGATTCTGATCAAGGTGCTGGACCGCACGCTGCACGACATTGCGACGATCCCGAGTCCGCCGCCGGAGAAGAACGCCTGGAGCAAACTGCCGGACGTTGCGGTCACGGACAGCCGTGATGACCAAGACGAGACACTCGTCGGCGCCCTGCCTCCGGACTTTACGCTGCGAGACCAGGATACCGTGACGACCAAGCTGCGGCGCTGATCGCGCGCTCCGGCGCAGTCCATCGCTCGACTCCGCCTCGGACCCGGCAGTGGCTCTTCACCATTCGTGGCTCTTACCTATATAAGTCGACTCGCCGTTAGCACGCGAGTCGCACGAGACATCGTGTGACCCGCAAACAAGCACTGGCGATTATCGCTAGTCGCGGAAAAGAGATCAGGAGTCAGATCTTGAGTCAACGAAGTTCACAGGTGGTTCGCGGGTTGGTTGGTGTTTTCGGCGTGCTCTCGCTAGCGGCTTGCTCTGGAGCCGGTGGCCAAGCTGACGAAAGCTTCGATTCGCAGACACAGGCGGTCAAGGTGACGAGCATCGATGTTCGCCGCTCCCTCGTGGTCACCGAACAGACGATCCTTGCTCGTTTTTCACTGCAGCGCGTGCTCACGCAACTTGCCGCCCAGAGCGGAGTACCTGGACTGACCGCAACTGCGCTGTTCCAACAGTGGTGGGACACGCAGAACCCCGCACCCGGTCTGTACGCAGGCCCGCACTGCGACGACACCGTGACGCCGCCCATCGGCAGCACCATCAACGGCTATCCGTACTTGTGCCGCGACGGCGCCGAAGGCGCCCAAGCCAGCTGCGATCCGTTCGCCGCCGATAGTACCTGCGCGTACATCCCGATCGGCTTGTTCAACCGCTACGATCAAGCGCCGGAGAACGGCGCGCATTGCGGGGAATACCGCATCGTGTACGCCAAGGCATCCGGCACTACCTCGACCAGCGACCGCAATTTGTTGATCTTCGAGGCGGCGTTGCCCAATCCGCATCCGCAACAGGGGTTGAAGGGCTGCCAGCTGATCATCGACACCTGGGCGAACCTGACCCCGGAAAACGACATCCAGGCGCGCGCGACGGTGCTGGAGAATTTCTACTTCAACGGCTACGGCCAAGGGTTGCTGGGGCCGGTGATTTCGATCGGCAACTTCGGCGACAACGCGCTCGGTGCCGGGCAGATCCGCACGAACCAGTTCTCGAACACCACGACCGGTTGGTCCTTCCGTGAATTCAAGCTCTTGCGAACGTGCACCGGGAACGTTTGCAGCAGCATGAAGTTCGTGCCGGTCACCGACAAGAACAACGCTTTCGGCCCACTCTTCGAGCCCAATTCGACCTATGCGACCGCTGCGGCCTTCCGCAGCTTTTTCCCCTCTCAGGTCGCCAACCTGAACGCGAGCACGATCCCCGGCCTCGACATCAGCACCCCTGATACGTTCAATACGGCGCAAAGTCAGGCCTCGGGCACGACCGCCGCGGAGATGCGCTACTCGGTTCAATTCGGCACCGGCGAGAGCTCACTCAGGACCGCGCTGCAAACTCAGCTCACCGCCCTCGGTAGCACGCTCACGCCGGACGACATCGTTGCGCGCGCACAAGCGCTATCGTGCGCGGGTTGTCATCGCCTGAGCAACAACGCGGCGCTCGGTGGCGGACTCACCTGGCCTGCATCGCAAGGTTTCACGCACGTGAGCGAGCGGGCAACCGAAGTGGTCGGCGGTGAGACTCGCTTCCAGATCTCGGACGCGCTCATCAATCAGTTCTTGCCCGCTCGGCAGGCCATCTTCGAAGACTTCTTGAACGACCGCCCGCGTCCGCTGAAGGGCCCCACTCATCCATTGAGTGGTTCGAGCTCGCACGGTTGAGCGAAGCACGCTCGCCTACACGCTGAGAGCGCCCAAACGCGCAATGCCCGCCTCCAGATCCGTCGCGTTCGCGCCGGCGGTTCCGACACGGACGAACGCGCCCGGGCGCTCGGCAGCGAACCAGGGCACCCCCGGCATGAGTGAGACTCCCGCGTTCGCCGCCGCTGCGACGAACGCGAGATCGTCTGCTCCGGCCGGGAGCTCGATCCACAAACTGAAACCGCCCTCTGGCACACGCTGCAGCCGCGCTTTCGGCCAATGGCGGGCGAGCGCACGAATCGACACGTCACAACGATCGCGCAGCGTGTGACGTAGCTTCTGAACGTAGTTGCCCCAACCGGCGGCGTTGACGAGCTCGAGCGCCGTGTCTTGCAAGATGCCCGCGACGAAGAAGTCCTCCGTCGCGCGCAACATCCGCAAGCGACCGAGCACGGGCCCTTTGGCGATGATCCCCGCGACGCGTAGACCCGGCGCGGTGGATTTGGTCAGTGAACGAATGTAGACGACGCGATCGCCGGCTTGCCGGAACAGCGGCGCGGGTGGCGAAGCTCCAAAAGCCAAATCACGCGCATAGTCGTCTTCGATCACGAATGCGCCGGCGCGCTCCGCCAGACGTAGCACGTCCTTGCGGCGCCCTTCGGACAGCGTAATGCCCGAAGGATTCGAAAACGCTGGCTGCAAATACAGCGCGCGCGCGCCGGTCGAAGCGAAAGCCGCCTCGAGCAAATCGGCGCGGATGCCTTCGCCGTCGTGTGGCACGGGAATCGGCTTGAGCCCAAGCGAGCGCGCGATGCTGAGCGCGCCGAAATAGGTAGGCGATTCCACCAAAATGGGGCCGCCAAACGGCACGAGCGTGCGGAACGTGGCTGCGAGCGCGGCTTGACCGCCGGGAGCGAGCACCACGTCTTCCGCCCGCGCATGGCCACCGACGTCGCGGGCAAACCAAAGTCGGAGTTCCGGGTGACCCTCCGGTGGCAGGCGATCCCAGGCGCGAGGATTCGCGGCAGCGCGGCGAGCCGCCCGAGCGAGCAAGGAAAGCGGTTGCAATGAGACGTCCAAATAGCCACTGCCCAACACCAACGCACCCGATACCGGCAATTCGAAAGCTGCGCGCGCAATCGGATCAGCAGCGGGACCGAGCACCGTGAGCTGCCACGAAGAGTCCGCGCTCGGGCTCTCCTTCGTGCGCTCCGCGACGTACGTCCCGTCGCCGGGTCGACTGACGACGAGCCCTTCACGCGCGAGTTGCGCCATCGCGCGTTGTACGGTGACTGGACTGGCAACGAACTCCGCGCTCAGCTCACGCACGGAAGGGAGCAACGCGCCTGCTCCGAGTCGCGCCACACGCCGGCGCAGCTCAGTCGCAATGCGTACGTCGGCCTTGAGTGGTGCGGCGGGGGACTTGCCGACGCCGCGAAAGCTGTTATCTATTCTCATGTCAGCACTGAGTAACGATACTCGATCGATTGGAATAACGCTACGATCGATTCTTGCTCGATTTTCCCGGCAGTTTGCCGGTTTGGGCGCCGCGGGACTCGGGGTGCTCTGTTTTAGCCTTACCGTACCCGCGACGCGCGTCTCGGTGCCGGAGCTGGGCGCGATCTTGGTCGGGGCGGGCCGCTCGGTCATTGCCGGGGTGCTGGCATCGTTGGTGTTCGCGATCCGGCGCGAGCGCCTCCCGAAAATGGCCGACTTGAAGTCGCTGGCGTTGGTCGCGCTCGGCGTGGTGTTCGGATTTCCGCTGTGTAGCGCGATCGCGCTCCAAAGCGTCCCCGCAGTGCACGCACTCGTAATCGTCGGTTTGGTTCCGATGGCGACGGCGATCTTGGCAGTGCTGCGCAATGGCGAACGGCCGTCGTCCAAGTTTTGGCTCGCATCGTCGTTGGGTGCGCTCTCGGTCATCGCCTTTGGCTTTACGCAGGCGCAGCTCCATTTCGCAGCCGCAGACGCTTGGATGCTCGCTGCGGTTTTGAGCGCTGCGTTCGGCTACAGCGAGGGCGCGCGTCTCACTCCGAGGCTCGGTGGCTGGCGCGTGATCTCTTGGGCGTTGGTTCTGGCGTTGCCGCTCAGCTTGGCCCTTTCGTGGTGGGCGCTGAGCGCGCAGCCTTTGCATGCGTCCGTCTCGTGGCGAGCCTGGTTGGGCTTGGGCTACGTCGCGGTAGTGAGCATGTACTTGGGATTTTTTGCCTGGTATCGCGGCTTGACGCGCACCAGCATCGCGCGCGCGAGTCAAGTGCAGCTGGCGCAGCCGGTGCTCGGATTCCTGTGGTGCTGGTTGCTGCTCGGCGAGCAGGTGACGGCGGCCATGCTGTGCACCGCCGGTTTCGTCTTGGTCTGTGCGGCGTGGGCCAGCCAGAGTCGCACGCAACGGCCAAAGGCTGCGCCTCTACCCCAAACTGCCGCGGGAAGCGCGCCGACGGCAGTGCGCATTTCCTAGTGGACTCTACCCACCTCCTGGGGCATTCACCCCCCGGGCATGATTCGGACGACTGATCTCGGCAAGGCTTACGGCGCGCGCGCGTTGTTCGAGGGCGTGAACCTCGAACTCAACGAGGGCTCGCGCTACGGCCTCGTGGGCGCCAACGGCTCCGGCAAGACCACCTTCATTCGCGTCGTCTCCGGAGATGAGCCGGCGACCAGCGGCACGGTTTACATCCCCAAGCGCGCCCGCGTGGGCGTGTTGCGCCAGGATCACTTCCTCGACGACCAGGCGTTGATTTTGCACGTCGCCATGATGGGCGACGCGCTGGTTTGGAAGGCGCTCGAGGAGCGCAATCGCATCGTCGACCACGGCGGTGACGCGAGCAACCTAGCCGAACTCGAAGAGCTGCTGATCACCCACGACGGCTACACGCTGGAGGCTCGCGCAACCGAAATCTTGGAAGGTCTCGGCATTCCGATCGCTTCACACCAGCAAAAGCTCGCGACGCTGTCCGGCGGCTTCAAACTACGCGTGCTCTTGGCACAGGTGCTGATCGGCGGACCTGATTGCCTGCTGCTCGACGAGCCCACCAATCACTTGGACATCCTGTCCATTCGCTGGCTCGAAAAATTCATGGCCGCCTACCGCGGTACGGCGCTGGTCATTTCCCACGATCAGCGCTTCCTCGACAACGTCGCAACGCACATCCTGGACGTGGACTACGGCACCGTCACCAGTTACGTGGGCAACTACGCCCGCTTCGTGGTCGAAAAGGCCGCGGTACGCGAGCGCAAAGAAGCCGAGATCGCGCGCCAACAAAAGATCATCGCGGAGAAGCGCGCCTTCGTGGAGCGCTTTGGTGCCAAAGCCACGAAGGCCAAGCAAGCCCAAAGCCGACTGAAGCAGATCGAGAAGATCGAAGTCGAAGACCTCGCCCAAACCTCTCGGCGCGAGCCGCTCTTTCGCTTCACCCAAGAGCGCCCGAGCGGCAAAGAGGTGCTCGAACTCGAAGCGATCTCGAAGTCCTACGGCTCGAAGGTGGTGCTGAAGGACGTCTCGCTGACCGTGCGCCGCGGCGAAAAGCTGGCCGTGATCGGCGCGAACGGCCTCGGCAAGTCGACTCTGCTCAAGATCATCATGGACCGCCTGAAGGCCGACAGCGGCAAACTGCGCCTTGGGCACGAAGTGCGCCTGGGCTACTTCGCGCAGGACCATCATGAGCTACTGAGCAACGAAAAGCAGACGCCGCTCGACTTCATTTGGGACACGGTGCCGACCGAGGGCACCGCGACCGTGCGTGGCATGCTCGGTCGCGTGCTGTTCAGCGGTGACGACGTACTCAAGCCCGTGGGCGCGCTCTCGGGCGGTGAAGCCGCGCGCTTGATTTTCTGCAAGATCATCGCCGAAAAGCCCAATGTCTTGGTGCTCGATGAGCCGACCAATCACTTGGATCTCGAGGCCATTTCCGCGCTGGTCGCAGGACTGAAAGCGTTCGAGGGCACGGTCATCTTCGTCTCCCACGACCGCTCGTTCGTGTCCGAACTCGCCACGCGCATCTTGGAGGTAACCGCCGAAGGCCCGCGGGAATTCTCGGGCACGTACGCGGAATACCTCGCTCGCTCCGGGGACGATCACCTCGACATCGACGCCGTGAGTCTGAAAGCAAAGAGCAACGCGGCCGCGAACAAGAGCGTGCCACCTCCGGCCACGGGCCTCTCTTGGGAGGAGCAAAAGAAGCGCCGCAACCGCTTGGGCACCTTGCCCGCGCGCCGCGACAAGCTGCTCGCCCAGATCGAAGCCGCAGAGGCGCGCAAAAAGGCCATCGCCGATAGCTACACCGAAGACGGGTTCTTCGAGCGCACGAGCGCAGCCGACGTGCAAAAGCTCGAAGCCGAGAGCCTCGAGCTGGGCAAACAGGTCGAAACCTGGCTCGCTGAGTGGGAAGCCGTCGAAACCGAGATCGCCAGGATCACGGAAGGCTAAGCGCCGTGACGGGCTCGTCCCCCACGCGCACGATCATCCGAGCCGAAGCGCTCGGCTGGCTCGCGGGCAATCCCGCTCCTGCCGGCACGAGCGTCGTCACCTCCCTCCCCGACGTGAGCGAACTACCGGAGCGCGGCTTTTCCGGCTGGAGGACCTGGTTCGACGAAGCCGCCCGCGCCGTCCTGCGCTGGACGCCCGCGCCGGGCCTCGCGCTCTTCTTCCAAAGCGACATCCGCAAAGACGGCGAATGGATCGACAAAGGCTACCTGGTGCAACGCGCGGCGGAGGCCGAAGGTCGCACGCTGCTCTGGCACAAGATCGTCTGCCGACATCCGCCCGGTACCATCACTCACGGCCGCGCGAGCTACTCACATCTATTGTGCTTCGCCCACGCGCCACGCGAAAAGCTCACTCATCCCGGCCCGGACGTGCTGCCTGACGCAGGCTACAAACCCTGGAGCAAAGCCATGGGCGTCGAAGCCTGCCGCCTCGCCTGTCGCTTCCTGCGTGAAGAGAGCGAAACCACGCTCGTCGTCGACCCGTTCTGCGGCCACGGCACCGCGCTCGCGGTCGCCAACCACTTCGGCTTCGACGCCTTGGGCATCGAACTGTCGACCCGCAAAGTCCGCGCCGCCAAGCGACTCACGCTCGATCTGGAGTAGCCGCAAGCTTCGGCGTCCGTCAGCCTCCGGAAGGTTTTACAGGCCCACGGAGTACGCTGAGTTCGAGCGTTGCGCCCGCGGCTCGAACGTGATGCAGCCAGAACAATGCGCGCTGCGAGGTGCGCTGCTGGAGCGCGACCGCCCACTCTTTCAGGCAGATTCGAGGGCTTTTTTGACGTCCGTGAGGTGTTTGGCGGCCGAGAATTCGTGGTGGAACGCGCCGAGGATGCGACGGTTGGAGTCGATCACGTACGTGATGCGCAGGGTGTGATTGATGATCGGCAGCGAAGCGCCGTAGGGCTTGATGATGCGGCGCTCGGGGTCGGCGATCAGCGAAAAGGGCACGCTATGCTTTTCGGCGAAGCGCTGGTGCGAATCCACCGGATCGCCGCTGACACCGACCACGTTGGCGCTGAGCGTGGCAAGCTCGCTCGAAGCATCACGAAAGGTGCAAGCCTGCGCGGTGCACACCGGCGTAAAATCCCGAGGATAGAAGTACAGAACCAACCGGCCGCGTTGCAGCAAACCCGTCAGGGTGATGGTTTGGCCGTGTTGATCCTGAGCGCTGAACTCTGGCGCGAGATCGCCGACTTTGAGCATTATTGGCTCTAACTCAGGATGATGCGCTTGAGTAGCCGGATCCCGAGCAGGAGCACCATGGGCGAAATGTCGAGCCCACCGGCGCTCGGCAACACCCGGCGGATCGGCGCCAGGACCGGCTCGGTCAGCGTGCGCGTGAAGGTGACGATCGGGTTGTCTTCCGCCAGGCTCAGCCAGGACACGATTACCGAAACCAGCACGACCAGCGAATACGCATCTAGAACGAGGGAGAGAATGCCCACTCCCTTCTCGTAAGTCCCAAATCATCGACGAGCAATCGTTGGCGCAGGTTCATCCTTGAAATCTTGGGCGGTCCGCCGGATACTGAACACATGAGCAGCCCAGATTCTGAAGGAGTCAATTACGAGAGCCCGCCCTTGGTCGAAGTCGAAATCGACGGCACGGATTACCGGTTGGATTCGGGAAAGCAAGGCACCGCTCTTTGTATTTCCACGCGGCCTGCCGGTTCGTGGGATTGGTCCTTTGGCGGTGAGGCTCGCTGGGACGTCGGTTCGCTTCGCTGTAAAGCGTTCGAGCGTCGCACGCTCGATCAGCTCTCGCGCGCGTTCAAAACCGCGCTCGAAAACGCGGACTGAAGCGGCGCGCGCCGCTCACTGCTCGGCGCGGAGTGGCTAGCGGCTCGAGAAAAAGTAGATCGCCAATTGTACGGAGTACACTACCGCGAGCAAGATCAAGGTCAGATTCACACCGCGGTCGAGTTGCTTGCCCAACGCGCGCAGCCGGTGTGGCGCAAACAGTTTGAGCGCGAGCAAAGCCGCTAGGCCAAAGAAGATGACCCGTGACAGCATGCGCCATCAGCCGGCCGACATCGCGTCGCGCAGGGCTTGAGTCAGCGCGCTGAGCGCTTTGTTCTTGGAAGCAGCGGGAGCCGAACGCGCGTTGCGGAGCAGCGTTCGCAAGTGTTGGCGTTCGGCACGCGTGTATTGCGCGAGGAACTCGGCAAACTCTGCCTCACCGCCGTCGAGCAAACGCTTTCGCCACTCGTCCGCGGGGGTGCTCGCTCGGCGGGTGCTGGGGTGCGACAAGTCCTCCAGGCGCTCGCGCAGCTGGGTGAGATCGAGACCACGCATCTCTTGACGAATGAGCCGCAGGCCGCGCGCGCGCGCCGTGGGGCTCGTGATGAGACGCGTGTCCTGCACGACCCGCAGCAGCTCTTCACTCAGTTGCAAGCGCAGGAGGTGGCGCTCACTGATCGTGATCAGCGTCTTGGCGAACTCCATCCAAGCGGCCTCCGAACGCTTTCGCTCGGCGCGGATGTCCGTCCGCGACGTGCGATCGTCCTCTTCTTCGAGGGTTCCGTCTGGCAATACTTCGATCGGTTTTCGCACGGCCGGACGATAGCGCGCTCGGTGCGCCGCTCAAGGCGGTTTCGGGAAAACCAGGAATTAGTGGGGGCGCGCGGGCAAACTCAGGGTAAATCGCGTGCCCTCCCCCGCTCGTGACTCCACGCCGACGCTGCCACCCAGGGCTTCGACCACGCTCTTCACGATGGCAAGCCCCAGGCCGGTGCCTGAACGGTCCGCGTCGGTCGTGAAAAAACGCTCGAAAATCCGCGGGAGATTGGCTTCGGGGATGCCCGCGCCGCGATCCTCGACGGAGATCGAGACGAAGCGTTCGCCCGCGCGACCGCTGACTTGGACGACGACCGGGACGCCAGGGGGTGAAAACTTGAGTGCGTTGTCCAGTAAGTTGAGCAGGGCGGTCTCCAAGTCGGCCGGGCGCGCGAAGATCACGGGAATGCTCGAAGTGTAGTCGAGTACGACGCCGCCATCTGGGCCTTGCGAACGTTCGACGGCACGGCGGACCAAGGCTTCCAGATCGACGAGTACGGGTGATTCTTCGGAGGCGTCGATGCGGCTCAGTTCGAGTAAGCGCGAGACGAGACGATCGAGCCGCGCCGCGTCCAGCGCGATGTTCGATAGGAAGCGCTCACGCGCCGTCAAATCATCGGCCGCGCCCTCGGCGAGCAGCTCGGCTGCGCCGCGGATCGAGGTCAGAGGCGATTTGAATTCGTGGGCGACGTCGGCGGCGAAGGCCGAGATGTAGCGGTGACGCGCTTCGAGCTTGCGCGTCATTTCACGGAAGGCTTCGGCCAGCTCGCTGATTTCACCGCCGCCAGCCACGGGCACTTCCAGCGCCGCGTCGCCGGCCGCGATGCGCCGCGCGGCGTGCGCCAAGCGCTCCAACGGACGCGAGATGGTCCAGGCGAGCAGCAAGGTCATGCCCGCGGTGAGCGCGAGCGCGAGCGCCAATACTCGGGTGAGACCGCGACGGATGCGGTGCATTTCTTGGAGTACCGGGCTGGTCGAGCGCGTGACGTAGACCGCTCCGCGAACCGCGCCTTCTTCTCGAACCGGCTCCGCCAAGAACAAGAACACCGAAGGCGGCCGACGCGCAATGCGCGTGGCCGTGCTGCGCTTGCCTTGGAACGCGCCCAGGATTTCTGCCCGTTTTTCGATCGGCACCTCCGGCTCGTGCGGAATGGATCGGCTATCCGAACTCGAGAGAGACTGCTCGAGCTCCGCCGCGCGCTCCCGGGTCAAGAGCGGTGCGCGCGGCTCCTTGCCTTCGGGTGGGCCATTGCGGTGTGAATCGACGAGCACACCGCGCTGCACGTCGACCAAGCGAATGCGCGTTCGGGTCTGCAGTGCAGCCGCGGTCAATTGGGCTTCTTGCTCTTTCGTGCCGAACGCTTCACCGCGGGCCAGCCCCGCTTCGAGCGAGACTTTGACCAGCGCGGCCTGGTTTTGCATGTCGCGCTCGAGGCCATCGAGCAGCTGTCGTTCGTACAGTCGCGCGAACTCCAAGCCGGCGACCGGCACGAGGACCACGACCAAGTTGACGACCAAGAGCCGGGTGCGAATACGGCCGATGCCGCGCCGAAAGCGCTCCGCGAGCGAAGGCCAACGCCGACGCATGCTTCAGGCGTCGCTCGCTTTGTAACCGACGCCGTGTACCGTCGCGATCGGGTCGCCGCCGAGACCGCGGAATTTCCCGCGGATCCGCCGCACGTGGCTGTCCAGCGTGCGTTCCGTGACGTGCAAATCATCCGCATACGCGCGCTGCAACAGCTGCGCGCGGCTGAGCACGATCCCGGGCCGTTCGATCAGCGCCGCCAAGACTTGGAACTCGGTCGCCGTGAGTTGGACGCGTTCGCCGGCGAAAGTTGCCTCGTGGCGCTCGATATCGAGCTTGAGTTTGCCGTGACACAGCGCGCGTGATTCCGGCTCCTTCACGGGTTCGCCGCTGCTGGCTTCGAAGCGCCGGAGTACCGCGCGCACGCGCGCGACGAGTTCTCGCGGCGAGAACGGCTTGACCAAGTAGTCATCGCCTCCGAGCTCGAGTCCGACGATGCGATCCACTTCATCCGCGCGCGCGGACAAGAACAAGATCGGCGTTTGGCGAACACTGCGGATCTTGCGACATACCGACAGACCGTCGAGTCCGGGCAGCATGACGTCTAGCACTACCAGGTCGGGCGGGTCGCGCTCGACCGCTGCCAGCGCCAAGACGCCGTCAGCAGCCGAGCTCACCCGAAAGCCGTCCTTCTGGAGCGCGTACTCCACGACCTCGCGGATGCGCTTTTCGTCATCCACTATCAGGACGTGCTTGGCCAAGTGCATACTCTTCCGCTGCTGACGTCGAATCGAACTCGAAGGGCGGCCCGTCCGAGCTCGTTCCAAGCATTTCGACCCGTGCCCATACTTCGGTCACGATATCACCGGCCTCCCCCGGCGAGGAGCCCGAGTAGCGCGCAAAGACCAATTGCGTCCGCAGCGCCGCGATCAGCTCCGAGAGCTCTTCCAAAGCCCGGCGATCACGCGCGGCCAAGCTCTGCAAACGAGCGACATTTTCGAGATGTAGGCGCGCAGACGCCAGCGTGCGTGGTGAAGCCCCGCGTTGTTCCAGCCGCGCCACGCGCTCCTCGGCCGCGCCGCGATCGAAGCCCTTCTTCGAGAGCAAATGCGTGAGCTCGGCGTAGCGCTCGGTGGCTCGCCGCAGTTCGCGCAGCAAGCGATCGACGGCCTGACGCGGCAACAGCGGTTCGAGCGGCGTGTTGCGCACCGCTTCGTGTCCCTCGAGCAACGCCGCTTCGGTCTCGGTCGCGGCCGAGCGCTGCACGTCGCGCTCGGCCCGCTGCGACGCAAACAGCACGGGCAGCCAGAGTGGCCAGAGCGGCACCGAGAGCAGCGCCGCACCCAGCCCACGGGCGTCTCGACGCGGCTGCGAGCGATAGACGAGCGCGCCGCCCAGCGCGCCGGCTACGCCGTACAGCACGCCGAGGTCAGCGAGATTCATTGCCGTTCTCCGTTCTCGGGCCTGGCTCTTGCGAGACCTCTCGACCGGCTCCCTCGGACAGGGCTTGGCTGACCCGATACACGCCGAACATCGATAATGAACTCTGCTGCACGGCATCCCAAAAGCTGCTCTCGCGGTGACGAAAGAAAGGCACCGTCGGCTCGCTCGGTCGACCTAGAAATGGACGCAACATCCAAGCCGTTTGTCCGCCGGTCGCGAACAACACCGCGGCAAACAGGCTCACGATCGCAAAGCCGCGCGCGTCGAAGCCGACGCCCTTGAGCACCAAATCGAGCGCCGCCACCCCGGCCAGGCCGTAGCAGGCGACGGCCAATAATACCCCAGGGTGATAAGACAGACCGCGATCGAAGCACAGCCAAGTCAGCGGCGAGAGCGCTACCAAGACCAACGCGCCTCGACCCGCAGCCGCCAGCGTGAGCCCGATCATGCCCGAAAAGCTCAACGGGCGACCGAGCCCTGCGGCAATGGCATGAAACGCGGGCACAACTAAAAGCATGGTCGCCACCATCGCGAGCGGCAACTTCACGCCCGAGTACAAGAGCTGAAGCCCTCCGCGCGACGTGGCCAAGGTCGCGCCGAACACGCCCGCGCCGAGCACCAGAGCGGCCAGCGAGGCCACGAACAGCGCGCGCAAATCGCCGCCGGCGCGGCTGCGTTCCGCGATCGCTCGCGGGGATCGCAAGAGTTCATCGAACACCGAAAGGACCTGCGAGTTCATGCGGCCCCCTGTAGGATCGGCAACGAGTACCAAACGCGCGCGGCGAGCACGATTGCGAACAAGCTGAAGCCGAACAGCAGCGCAGTGCACTTCATGCGCGACTCCGGCGGTAGGTCCTTGAGCATGGCGCGCACCGCGCTCGTCAACTGAAAGAGGCCGATGCCGCCTGCCAAGGTCAATCCTCCGCGTGTCACGAACGCGGCAGCCTCCGGCGATTCGATGGTCACGGCCAGCAGCGCCGCGCTCGGTGCGAGCCCGGCCAGAACGAAGCCCGCGCTGGCCAGCGCGCGCGAGCCGGCGGAGAGCATGGCGCTCGGCGATACCGGCGCGTTCACCAACGCCAAAAGCACGAACAACGCCGGGATCCCCAGCACTCCGACGGCAGCCAACCCGGCACTCGCACCCAACGCGTGTTGAACGAGCGCAACTCCACCGCTACGCGCGCCGAGCGCCAAGCCGTACAGGGCAGCGAGGCCGAGGCCGGCGCCGAGGCGCGCGAACTCTTGCGCAGCGCCCTGCGATTCGGGGGACGTGAGCCGTGCGCCCAGCGATGGCTGAGACACCGAAACGATTGCCGGAAAAGATTGTTCCATTACGGGACTCCTTGATGACAGAGCTCGGGCGGCGCAGTGCGCGTCACCCACTCCGCACTGATATCCGGCGAGTTGCGCGTTCTTGCGCAGTGACGAAGGAGAATTCCAGCAAAGGTTGTGGCGAAATGAAGGCGACCCAAGAGCCGGTTTGGGCGGTCGCCCAACGCGGCCCGAAGCAATGCTATGACACGCCGGTTCGCCCATGGTCCGGCTTCGCTTTCTCACACTTGGGGTGTTCGCGTGCTTGGCAGTCAGCGCTTGTGGCTCGGCGCCGCCACCTTCGCCCGCGTCCGCGAACAACGCGGAATTCGAAGCGCCCGCCGAACCGAGTCGCGCGAAGACGCGCCTGCCGGAACTTCCGCCGGCTGACGTCGTGCACCACCTGCGCGGCAATGAGGCCGACTTGCGACGCTGCTTCTTCGCCAACCCGAATCTGCGCGGCGCGGTTCGTTTCGCTTGGAACCTCGACGTGACCGGCAAAGTACAGGGCATTCATCGTGAATCGTCCACGCTCAGCGACCCGCGAGTCGAGAGTTGCCTCAGCCAGCGGGTGAGCGAAATTCGCTTTGGCGATCTGGAAAAGCCGGCCATGGCACGCTGGACCTTCGTTTTCCGCTTGGTCGATCCGCCCGCCAAGTCGAAATCAGGCCGCAGCGCGAGCAAGAAGCGCAAGGCCAAGGCCGGCGATGAGCGCGGGCTACAGATCGATCCGAGCTCGGCTGGCGAGTTGCCTCCGGATGCGATCGACAACGTCGTCGAGGCAGGCTATCCGCTGTTTGCGCGTTGCTATCGAGACGGCGTCAATCGCGACATCAATCTCGACGGCACGGTGCGCCTTCAATTCGTCGTCGGTGCGGCGGGTGCCGTCTCGGAAGTCAGCGACCGCGGTTCGGATCTCAGCGATCGCCAGGTCGTCGATTGCATTGCCGAGGGCTTCTACGCGCTACGCTTTCCGGAGCCGCAGCACGGCACGGTGCAAGTGCTGTATCGGTTGGGCTTCGAAGCTGGCTGAGCCGCCTTCGATGCCTCGCTGCGCGCTCGACGTATTCGACGAATACTAGCCGCCACTCGACGAAGACGGCGGGAATTTGCCGTAAATTCGCCCGCCGCGCGCGAGGTAGTCGGTGAGCACCGCTCGCGCGTCGGCTCGCAACACGCCCTCTTCCACCACAATTCCGCGCTGCGCCAGCACGCGCACCCACGCCTCGGGTTTGGGGCCCTCGTCGAAACCGACGGCCTCGGCGTCGGCGGTGTTGGCGCCACACACCAGCCGTCGAACACCTGCCCAAACCAGGGCGCCGAAACATTGGCAGCAGGGCTCGGTACTGGCGAACAACGCCAAAGGAGGCGGGTTGAGCGAGGCGTCGCCCAGCGCGGCCTGCGCGCGCATCAACGCGACGATCTCCGCGTGCGCGATCGAAAAGCCGCTGCCGAGCACTAGGTTCACGCCCGCGGCCAGCAGCCGACCCTCGGCAAACACGGTGCTGCCGAAGGGACCACCACCGCGCGCAACGTTTTCTCGTGAGAGGCGTACGGTGAGCGCCATGCGCGCTTCGTCATCGACGAGCGGCTGACTGAACGCCGCGACCACTTCATCCACCCAGGCGGGGATCTCCAAAACGAGCTGACTTGCCGTCATGAATGGTTCACTCTAGTTCGGGGTGGGTGTGGCGGTCGAATGATTATCGGGCCTTCCGCCAGGGTAGCCCAGTCACGCGCGCCGTGAAACGAGCACGCCGAAAAGGACGAAGGGCGGTCTCCCGTTTCACGCGCGCATGCTTCACGAAGCGTCCCGGCCTCCGAGGCTGCTTCCGGGGGGACGAATTGACGCTGACAGGCGCCCGCAGGCAAGCTCCCACGAACGATGCGAACCGGGCGACTCGAGGCGTTTAGCGATGGTGTGCTCGCGATCCTGATCACAATCATGGTGCTCGAGCTCAAAGTACCGCACGGCGCGGATTGGGAGGCGTTGCACCATTTGTTTCCGGTGTTGTGCGCGTACGTGCTGAGTTTCGTCTATATCGGCATCTACTGGAACAATCACCATCACATGCTGCATGCGTGTGACCGCGTGACCGGCGGCATACTGTGGGCGAATCTGCACTTGTTGTTTTGGCTCTCGCTCGTGCCGGTGGCCACCGATTGGATGGGTGAGCATCACTCGCAGCCACTGCCGAGTGCGGTCTACGGTGGGATTTTGCTGGCCGCGGGCGTGGCCTACGTGATTTTGCAGAATGCGATCATTCGCAGCCAGGGGGAGCAGTCCAGGTTGCGCGCTCTGCTCGGTCGAGACTTGAAGGGCAAGCTATCCCCCGTGCTGTACCTGCTCGGCATTGCCGCAGCGTTCGCGCATACCGCGCTTTCGCAGGGCATCTATGCCATCGTCGCGGCCATGTGGTTGATTCCCGATCGCCGCATCGAAGGCCGACTCGCAGAGAATTGAGGAACCATGACCAATCCGCTCAGTCCGATGTCCACGCCTGAACCTTGGCAACTCGTGGCGCAGGGTTACGCCGCCGAAGCGTCGCTGGTGATGGCACCCTTTTCAGTGCGCGCCATCGAGCTCTTGGCACCCGGGCCGAGCGCGCGCGTGATCGACGTCGCGGCCGGGCCAGGCACGCTCTCGACTCGCTTGGCACCGGCGGTGCGTGAGATCGTCGCGCTCGATTTTTCGGAGCGCATGGTGGCGGAGCTCGAAGCCGCTGCGCGTGCCGCAGGCCTCGTGAACTTGCGCAGCGTGATCGGTGATGGTCAGAATTTGCCCTTTGCCGACGACGAGTTCGACGCGGGCTTCTCGATTTTCGGGCTGATGTTTTTCCCGGACCGCGTGCGCGGCTTTGGCGAACTGCGCAGGGTGTTGAAACCGGGCGCTGGCGCCGTCGTCTCCTCGTGGGCCCCGGTGCAGGATTCACCGCTGTTGCGCGCCATGTTCGGCGCGTTGGCAGCCGCCGATCCGACATTCGTCATGCCGGTTCGCAACGATGCGGGCGTAGAGAACCCCGAAGTGCTGGCCGCGGAGATGCGCGCCGGCGGCTTCGAGCGGGTACGGATCGAGCCCATGACGCTGAGCATTCGCCCCGCGGACGCGGATGATCTTTGGCAACGCATGGCCCGCAGCAGCGCGCCCCTCGTACTTCTACGCAATCGAATCGGGGAGGCCGAGTGGCGACGTCGTGAGCCGATCATCCGTAAGTTCTTGAGCGACGTACTGGCGCGCGAGCCCGAGCTCTCCACGACGGCTTGGCTCGCGGTCGGCTACAAGCCGTAGCGCCTCAGCCGAAGTGATAAGCCGAGAGACGCAGATCCAAAATCTTGCCGTTGTAAGGCATCTTTGCGCGATCCGTGCCAGCAGCGCCGGCAATCACCATCAGCGGCAATAGGTGCTCTTCACGCGGGTGCGCCATGCGCGCAGCTGGCGCGCTCGCCCAATCGGTCAAGCGTCGATCGCGCTCGGCTTGCGGTAGCGGAACCGACTCACGGAGCCAAGCATCGAAGGCTTCCGCCGCGTTGCTCGATTGCGGCCCGAAGGCGCGTAAATTGTGAAAGGTCATGCCACTGCCGACGATGAATACGCCTTCGTCGCGCAGGGGCGCGAGCGCTCGCCCCAAAGCCAGGTGTTGCGCGGGATCGAGTCCACGGATCAGCGAGAGCTGCACGGTGGGCACGTTCGCCTCGGGGTAAGCGAGCTTCAGCGGCACGAACGTGCCATGGTCGAAACCGCGCTCGCCATTTTCAGCGCTCTGGAAGCCCGCGCCGCTCAGCAGCTCGCGCACGCGCCGCGCGAGCACGGGTTCGCCCGGCGCGGGCCAGGTGAGTTCGTAGGACTCCGGCGGAAAGCCGTAGTAGTCGAAAAGCAGCGGCGGTTTGCTGCTCGTCATCACGGTCGGCACGGTCTCCTCCCAATGCGCCGAGATCACCAGCACCGCTTTGGGCGGAGATCTCGGCACGTTCGCCACCGAACGCAGATACGCTGCGAGCTCCGCTTGTTCTGCCTTGCTGCCAATGCGCAGGTCGACGAAGGGCCACGGACCGCCGCCGTGCGGCAAGAAGACGACCGGCATCCGCGCTGCGGCTCGTTCACTCGTCTGGTCGCGCTCGGAGTCCGGCCCAGCGGAGGCGGAACTCTGCGC
>Ga0164307_10000051_pt1 | contig 51012 bp, 35 predicted proteins | sample Whisoiple_243_MG_FD_110214 | JGI IMG/M metagenome (GOLD analysis project Ga0164307, IMG submission 110214) | Soil microbial communities amended with fresh organic matter from upstate New York, USA - Whitman soil sample_243_MG | ecosystem: Environmental > Terrestrial > Soil > Unclassified >...
AAAACAGCTACGGCGTGGGCCAATTTCGTGTCTGCGCAACGCCTCGCACAGAGTCAGAATCGTCCCGAGCAAGAGCTCGAAGCCGAGCGACGCGCGAGCGAGCTCGAACCTCTGCTCTCCACGCTGAGTCTGTCGGTTCGAGATCCAGTCCCCGGTCTCGAAGTGCGGCGCGCTGGGCGACTCGTGCCGCCGGCGAGCTTCGGTATGGCCGTGCCGATCGATCCCGGGACGACGGCGGTCGATGCGAGCGCTCCCGGTTACGACCCCGTTCGGCTCGAAGTCGTGATCGGCGCGTCCAAGGATCATCGCGTGCTGGAAGTTCCGAAGCTGCGAAAAATTGCGGAGGTCGATCCGGCATCGTCCGGCGCAGCGAGCGGCGATCCGCAGGGCGTCATTGGCACGGAGTCGCACGCAAATACCAGTCGGGTGTTGCCGTGGACGATCGGCGTCGTCGGTGGCGCGACGCTCGTCGCCGGCGGTGTCCTCGGTGCCCTCGCACTTTCGTCCAATTCAAAGGCGATTACCGCGTGTGACGAGCCGAACAACGCCGCGGAATGCTCGGAGACTCAAGATCGTCGAGACCATCAGGCGTTGGCTTCGACGGTCTGCGTCGGCGTCGGGCTAGTCGGTGTCGGCGTTGCAGCTCTGTGGCTCTTGACCGGACCATCGGGAAGGCCGACCAGCGCGTGGTCGTACCAAGGTGAGATCACGCGCGAGAGCGCACTTTTCCAAATGAGGGTCGGATTCTGAAGAGTCTTCCACACGGCGCGATCGTCGGCGACCGCTATCGAATCATCGCGCCGCTCGCGCGCGGCGGCTTTGGCGCCGTGTACGTAGCCGAGCAGCTGACCACCGAGCGGCGCGTGGCGCTCAAAGTATTGGCTCGCTACGACGAGCTCGTTTCCGTCGATCGGCTGTTGGCCGAAGCGCGCGTGACCTCCCGCATCGTGAGCGAGCACATCGTTCAAGTCATCGACGCAGGGGTCGACCGAACGAGCGGGGACGTGTTCGTCGTGATGGAGTTGCTGCGCGGGATGACCCTCGACGAGCGCGTGATGCAACAGGGCGCGCTCCCCCCGGAAGAGATCGCCGAATACATGCGACAGATCGCGATTGGGTTGGACCGAGCTCACGGTCACGTGGACCGCAACGGTCGTCCCACGCCGATCGTCCACCGCGATCTCAAGCCGAGCAACCTCTTCATCACCGCGCGTGACGACGGACAGCCGCTGCTCAAGATTCTGGATTTCGGCGCTGCCAAAGTGCTGTCTCAGACCACCAAAGCGAGCGGCTTGATTCGTGGCACGCCGCAATTCATGGCCAGCGAGCAGGCGCTGGGCGAGCCCTGCACGACAGCCACGGACATCTGGGCCTTGGGGTTGATCGTGTTCTACCTGCTGACAGGCCAATCCTATTGGCTGACCGTGAAGCGCGACGGAACCGAGGATCAAATGTTTGCCGAGATTCTGATGCTCCCGATCGTCCCGGCGAGCCAGCGTGCGCGAGAGCTCGGCCTGAGCGTTCCCGTAACTCCAGCTTTCGACCGTTGGTTTTTGCGTTGTGTGAATCGCGACTCCCTGCAGCGCTTTTCCAGCTCTGGCCTGGCAGCGGGCGAACTTTCGCAGCTGTTCGGTGTGGAGAAGACGGTGCGCGTCAGCCCGACGCCGCGTCAGCCTTCGCCCCCACTCACGTCGCTCGCTGTCACCGAACCGCCGCGCGGTGCCGCGGCGCAGCTCGAGAGTCAGGACGTCGCAGCCCTGTCGAGAACTCGCCAGCGGCCGCGCGCGAATCCCAGCCGCACCCGCACCGGTCTGTTCACGCTCGGTGTGGTGCTTGCCGGCGTGGGCGGCGCGACGTCGGTGGCTCTTTGGAAGCGAGCGCCCGTGGCTGCGCTGGCGCCGAGTTCGAGCAGCGCGCTCGCAGCGCCTTCCGTCGGCAGCGCGCTGCCGTCGGCGAGTACCGAGCTTCCGCCGCCCGTGATTGAAACAGCGGCTCCATCCCGAGCTCCGTCTGCGCCGGAGCGAGGCTCGCTCCGCCCCGCAGCAAAAGTGACGCACAACGCGCGCCCCGCAAGCCCCGCAAGCACCGAGAAGCGCCCCGCCGTGGTGCGTCCGGGCGCCGCGCTCAAGTCGTCGGCATCGCCTCGGGATCCGTACGAACAACGCTGACTACACGCGCCGCGCCGGCCGCGAGAATGCACAAGATCGGCGTCACCACGAGGTGATAGCGATCTTCGCCGAAGAACACGACGTGCGTGAGCGCGGTGACCGCCAGCAGTGAGAGCAAGTAGCCACCGGTCGCGCCCTGCGCAGGTCGCCCCGGGAGCGGCAAGCTCGCGAGCAGCGGTGTGAGCACTGCGAGCACGTAGAAGGGATGAGCGTCACTGAGCATCGCGTAGGCAGCAACACTCGCTACGAGTGCGCCCAGGGCGAGTTGCGTGAAGAACGCCGGTCGCGCACGCACGTCCCAGCGTGGCCACGCAACCACGCACAGCGCGGCAATCGCAAGCAGCAAACGGTGAAAACCCGTGAGCAGCTCGCGCGCCGCCACGCGCCGCGCTTCGGGCCACGAGTCCGGATCGGCTTCGTGCAAGTACTCGATGGCGAACGATTCGTGATCGAAGGTCTGCCCGAGCTTGAGCGGAGCTTTACCCAGCCAGACGCCGGGCGCGGCGGCGATTTTCGCGCGGCCGATTTCCCCCCAGCAGCGATCTTGTTGCACTTGTCCGGTCACGATCGGACACCCGTCGGCTGCGCGGAGCGTTTGAAATCGCCCGGTCTCGGTGATCGCGCCAATCGCTAGATTCCAACCGCCATTGGTCGAGACGAGCGCACAGCCGTCCAAGCGTTGGCAATTGCGCAGTGTCCAGGGTAACACCACGATCAGCGCGACGATGGTTGCTGCTGCCGCGCGCGCCCCGGCTTGCCACAGCGGCCTCGGCTGCGTGAAGATCAAGAGCGGCGCGGCGAGGAGGCTCGCAGGGCGCACCAACGTCGAAAGGCCCAGGAGCACGCCGGCGAAGGCGACCGCCTGCCAGCGCCCACGAAAATGCAGCGCTGCGTGCGCTGCGCCAAGCAACAGCAAAGCGGCGAGCGGCTCGGTCATGACCACGGCGGAGTAGGCGATCAAACCAGGGTGTATCGCGCTCAGCCCCGCAGCTATCCGCGCGCGATCACGGCTCAGATAGTAACGCGCGACGCGATGTACGACCGCCGCCAACAGCGCTCCGGTGAGTGCGTTGACCACCGGTGCGACCACCAGTTCGGCCCCAAAAATCCGATAGAATAGGCCGAGAAAGGCGCTGTATCCCACCGGGTAGTGGACCCACGGTTTCCACAACAGGTGCCCGTGCGAGAGCACGTCTTCGGAGTAGCCGAGGCCGCGCGCGATGCGCTCCGCGCCAAAGTGATAATAGTGCCCATCCCAGACGGGCTCCTTCGCCCAAGCGATGGCCACGAACAGACGCGGCAAGAGCGCCACCATGAACACCGCCAAGGTGAAGGCGATGTCGCGGGAGAGAAGCCCTGCGTCCCTGGCGAGCGGCCGCGGTAGCCCTCGCTGGTGCGGGTCGCTCAAGGTTCTTGTTCCCCGTCGCTGAGTGCGCGCCATTCGCGCAAGCGCCGCAGGTAGGTCTTGGAGACTTGCGTTGGGTCGAGCTTGAGGAACTTGGCCAACTGCTGCACGAAGCCGCGCGTGTACACGAGCGCGGGCAACTCTGCGAAACGCTCGGACTCGATCGCCTGCAGGTGCGTGGAGGAGATCTTGGTCAGCTTGGCGATCTCACTCAGCTCGATGCCGTGCGCCTCACGCACTTTGCGCAGCAAGGTGCCGGTGAACTCGGTTTCGCCGTTGATCTCGCGCGCCAGCTCTTTTTGCAGCATGGAACGCTCGGCTTCGAGCGCGCTGTCCAAGCCCGCGTTGCGTTTCGGCAATTCGGCCTGCTCGGCGGGGAAGACCGAGGCATCGTAGGCTTTGCGGCGGAGCGGATCGAGCAAGGTGTCGTGCGCCTCTTCGACGCGCGCCTGCTCGGCTCGCAGCTGATCGCCCTTGAGCAGTGAGGTCAACGGTAGGCTGCCCGGTTGATACAGCTCGCGCTGCCGCTTGTAAGCGCGGCGCAAGTCTTCGTCACTGGCGCTTTGGTGCGTCCAAAGCACGTCGTACAAATTCGGGTCGCCGGGCACCAGGGAGAGCGCGCGCACGTTCGGTTGTTGTTCGCGGGTCGTGCTCAACGCCAGCACGCGACGCGCGATGCGCTCCAAGTTCCGTGCGCTCTTGCTGGTCGGGCTATCGATCAAGAGCGGCCTGCGGTGGACCACACTGAGCCATACCGCGTCGTCTTGCTCGATGTGCCCGACGTAGTCGTAGTTCACGCCTAGGTAGCGTTCGGCCATGTCGCACATGGCAGGGCCAAGCTCGGTGTCACCGCGCAAGCGGCCGTTGTTCACCACCAAGCGCGGTCGCAGCTTGGCGAGCTCCGCGGCGCAAAGCTCGCCCAATGCAGAATCGTAGCGCGCCATGGCGCGCACCAAATCCTGCGGTGGCGGGAGCGGACCGAGCTCGGCTTCGGCGCGTTCTAAGAGGCGCATCTTGAAGCGATCCTTGCTCAGGATTCGGCGCATGACGCGCTGATAGAGCGCCCGCGCGAAGCGGTACGTGGCCTCGATACTCGGTGGCTCCGGCGACGCGACGGTGATGCCGATGTCCGCGCTCAAGAATAGATCGAGCGTGGCCGGACCGGTGCCCGCGCCGAGATCGATGATCACGTAGTCGATGTCGAGCTTTTGAACCTGGCGCGCCCAGCGTGGTTTGCGGCCGGGCCGCACGGGCACCGGTGACCCCACGCGATACCCTTGGGGGACGAGCTGAAGACCGGGCACTTGAGTGGGCAGCGCGAGGAGGCTCTCCTCTTCTTCGTCCTCACCGCCGGTCGGCGTGGTGTTCGGTAGGTCGATGCCGAGTACGGTGTGTAAAGCAGCGCCGGCCGGATCGGCGTCGATCAGCAAGACCGAACGGCCGAGCTGCGCGACGTACACCCCGAGGTTTGCAGCGAGCACGCTCTTGCCGACACCTCCTCGGCCGCCGCCTACCGCAATCGTGCGCCGCACACCGGGAGGCGGTGCGATGCCTTGGGAAGAATCGGGGGGGTAGGAAGGCGGCGACACGTCCGACATGCGGGGAGGCTGCGATTTACATGACTCGTGCCGCCTTCGCCATCGCTTCACCCCCGCGGCGCCACGATAACGTCAGACGGGAGCGCCAGACGGCAGGTCCGGCAGGGCGCGGCAAATTGACCCGAAATTTCCGAAATAGTCGTGCAAGGCGCCGAAATCGGTGACGAAAGAGCGATGGCTTGCGATCCGCCTTCCAAGACCACCCAGGTCGAGACTACGCTCGGCCCGCAATGTTCAGCCTGCGCTTGGCTGGGGCAGCCCTCGCTCTTGCCCTGTTCAATTCTCAATTGACCACTTGTCGTTCGCCCGGCGAAGGAGGCTCGGAGGCGGCCCCCGCCCACACCGAGGTCAAGGACGTAACACTCCCTGGGGTGGATACCTCGGAGCTGACATCGCGCGAAAAGGCCGACTGGTCGAGGGACGTCTCGGACCTGCTCGCCCCCTGTCCGGATCAGCCGGTCAGCTTGGCCCAGTGCGTGAAAGAAAATCGAAACTGTAAGCAGTGCGTGCCTGCTGCGAATTTCCTGCTCAAGCAAGTTCGGCGCGGGCGCCCGCGCGCGCAGATCGAAGCCGCTTACCGCAATCGATTTTCACCCGACGCGGTCCAAAACATCGATCTCCAAGACTCGCCCGCCAAGGGGCCGAGCGGCGCGCCGGTGCTGATCGTCGAGTTCGCGGATTTCGAATGCCCGCACTGTGCCGCGACGCGCCCGATGCTCGATGATTTGTTCAAGCGCTACGACGGCCAAATCCGCTTCGTGTACAAGAACTTCCCGCTCGGCAGCCATCAATTTGCCGAGAAAGCTGCGCGTGCGGCGATCGCGGCGCACAAACAGAACAAGTTCTGGGAGATGGAAGTCGCGCTCTTCGACAACCAGTCGAACCTGCAGCCCGCAGCCGTCGAGCAGTTGGCCAAATCGGTCGGCCTCGACATGCCACGCTTCATGAAAGACTGGGAGAGCGAAGCGGTCGCTGATTTCGTCGCACGTGACCGCAAGCAGGGTGAGCGTTTGGAGCTCTCCGGAACGCCTTCGATCTTCATCAACGGCCGCAAGTTCGAGAGCGCTGGCGAATTCAAAGACGACCTCGAAGAATGGGTCGCGCTCGAAATCAAGCTCGCCGGCGGCAATGCGACTCCACACGTGGCTGAAGCCGCACCGAGCAGCCCAGCCTCGAGCGCGAGCGCCGCGCCCGCAGGTTCGGCGAAAGCCGCCGGTAAAGAGCAGAAGCCGCGGGCGCCACTTTGAGAGTCGTCAGCGCCGATCACGGCTGCTTCCCGACAGGGCGTCACTACCCAGGCATTGCTCACCTGCTGCGCATCGTCGCCGCGGGCCTGGTCGACGATTTTGCAGCCGATCATGCCGTGCACGGTCTGCACTTGGTGGCGATCGACACGGAAACCACCGGTCGCGATCCGCTCACCAGTCGCATCGTCGAGGTCGCTTGTGTGTTCTGGCGCGACGGTGCGGTCGTCGAGCGAAAGAGCTGGCTCATCAATCCAGGCTGCCCGATCCCGAAAGAAGCCTCGGACGTGCACGGTATCGGCGACGACCAAGTCAAGGACGCGCCGGCGTTCGCCGCGATCGTGCCCGAGTTGTTCGAGTGCCTCGCTGGACACGTGCCGATGGCCTACAACGCCGAATACGATCGCAAGATCCTGACGGCGGAACTCGGGCGTTTGCCGAGCCTGCCCGCGAACGCTCCACCGGCGTTCAAAAAGGGAGTCGAGTGGGTCGACCCTCTGGTTTGGGCGCGTGAACTGCAGAAGCTCGAAAAGAGCCGCGCGCTCGGTGACGTGGTGCAACGGCTCGGAATCGTGCTCGAGAATGCGCACCGCGCCGCAGCCGACGCCGAAGCCACGTTGCACGTGTTTGCCGCGTTTTCCGCTGATACTCGCGTGCCGAAAGCGTACGGCGCGCTCATTCAAGAGCAGCGTCGCCTCGCGCGCGCGTTCGAGGATGAACGCGGTTGGCGCTTCCGCTGACACTGATTCGAGCTTGCGCGTCGGCGGCAATCGGCCTTGATTCTTCGGGGATCGAGCGTGTAGAAATTGCCGCGCGCCGCTAGCCCGTTGTCGTGAAACGGAGGAACGCGCTACCGTAGCCTCATAACCATGACTCGACGCGTAGCGGTGAAGATCGGGGATCAGCTGTTCCAACGCGAAGACGGCTCGGCGTTTGGCTCCGTCGTGGGTATTCACGCGCACGAGCTACTGGTCGAGATCGAAGGCGTCGGCCAAGCCGTCTTGCCCGGCGCCGCCATCAAGGCCGTGCATGACGGCAAACTGATCGTGGACATCAATCAGCTGCCCCCGCCGCTGCGCACGTCGATCATGCACGCGCACGATCGCGAAACGGAGTAGCAACTCGGTCACGGCCGCTCGCGGCGACGACACGTCGCTTTTTGAGTGCTGGTTGCGGGGGGCGACGGATCGCTCGTCGGTTCGACGCATCACCCCCCCTTTCGCTATGGAGTCAGCACGGCTCTGAAGCGCACTCGGTTCTCCATCACCTTGGTGAATGCCTCTTCGGCTTGGTCGAGCTTGAAGCGTTCGATGCGCGGACGTACACCGCTGAGCGCGCTGAAGCTGAGCGTTTCTTCGGAATCGATCGCGGTGCCGCTGGGCCAGCCCGCGACGGTCTTGCCGCTGAGCAGACCGAACGCCGAGACCGAGATCGGTCCTTGAGGGGCGGCGACGATCAGCAACTTGCCGCGCGATTTCAAGCCGCCCAGCGTGCTGGCCATCGCTTCGGCGTTCGGTGCGGTGGCGAGAACCAGATCGGCTCCGCCGAGCTTTTGCAAACCTTCAGCGGCGCTGGTGGTCTCGGTGTCGACGTATTCGTGGGCGCCGAGCTTTCGCGCGAGCTCTTCTTTATCGGCGCCGCGTGAGACGGCGACGGTGCGAAAGCCCATTTTGGCAGCATATTGCAGGCCGAGATGCCCGAGCCCACCGATGCCTTGCACCGCGACCGTGTCGCCGGCTCGCGCGCCGCTGTTGCGAAGCGCGTTGTACGTGGTGATGCCGGCGCACAACAGCGGCGCTGCCTCCACTGCGTCCAAGTTTGCCGGCATGCGCGCGACGGCTTCTTGCGGCACGACCGCGAACTCCGCGTACCCTCCGTCGTAGCTGATGCCGCAGACCTTGGCGTTTGCACAGTTGATGAACAAGCCTTTGCGGCATGCCGTGCATTGAAAGCAGTGGCCGCCGTGCCAACCCACTCCGACGCGGTCTCCGACTTTCCACACGGTGACGCCGTCGCCAACGGCGTCGATTTTGCCTGCGATTTCGTGGCCGGGAATGCGCGGCAGCTTGAGCCCAGGGTAGGCGCCCGATTTCACGAAGGCGTCACTGTGACAGATGCCGCACGCTTCGACCCGAATCCGCACTTGCAAAGGTCCGGCTCCGGGCACGTCGCGTTCGACGAGCTCGAATCGGCCACCGGCTGCAGATATTTGAACGGCTTTCATTTTAGCCATAGCGCCTCCTCGTTTGATCGTGGAGCGAATGCATAGGGCAGAGCGCCTAAGGCGCCAGGGGTCAGCGGGTTCGAGCTCGAGGCTTTCGGCCTTTTCGCGGCTTTCCAGCGCCGAGAACCGGGCCCAAAACGCGCTCCGCTTCGGCGATCGACAGTGCCTGGGCTTCGCCCGCGACCTCGCCAGGCACCCAGTTCGGAAAGGGCGTCGAGATCGAGCGGTGGGCGCCGCCCTGCGTGTGTTCGTTGGCGATCTGCGCAAGCTGACTGCGTTCGAAGCGCGCGGCCAACTTGACCAAAGCGGGCCAAACGCGGCGGTGCACGTAGGTGACTTTACCCTCGACCAACTTGCACACCAAAACGTCGGGGTGCTCGGTGACTGCGCTTGCAAGCTGGAAGATCTCGTGTCCCTTCGAGTGCGCCCACCAACTGCCCTGGATTGGCGCGCCCGTGACGTACTCGGCGAAGCTCGGTACCGGGCCACGCGCGGCCTGCAACACGATGCCGTGCTTCGCGACGAACGCAAGTGCCTGCTTCGGGGTCATCACAAGCTCCATTGTGCCTGTGGTTGATTCCGAAGGGCGAATACGAGGCTAGGGAACCAGAGCTCGATTGCTACGTCTATCGGCAATTTCGCAACGAGGTGGTCGCGTGTGCAGCGCGCCCGCCCCGATCGTGTTGGGGCGCCCGCGCTCCAGCAGCGCAGCTCATGGTTTGCGATGTTCCTTGCGCAGCGCGAGCGCTCGTACCCAACGAGGGCAGGCGTGGTCGCAGCGACGACGCTCGCGTGACCACGCGACTTAAGGACGCTCATCCCGCACTGCGCGCCCGATTCCGCGGGCGCCCCCAAACCCACGAGCTCTCTTGCCGATCGCGACTGGCCTTTCGGGAGTCCTGCATCGTGTTGGTTCCGGCATGCGGGCGAAATGTCTTGCGCGGCGGGTGCGAGAGAGCACGGACGCCGCGCGCGCTGCCGCTGAGGGAGAGCACACGGTTGTCAACCCTTTGGGTGATACGGAGTGTGTCGGTCAGTTGTCGTGCTTCAAACTGCTCACTGCGGGATTTGGAAGCTCTTCGGCAGAGTGACGGAGCTGCCGCTGAAGGGTGGGACGTGGGCGCCGCGGAATACAGTGGCCACGCATTGGCCGACGGGCGTGCCGGCGAACGGGGCGGAGACGGTGACGGATTTTACGGGGCCGTCGGGTGAGAAGGTGATGCTCGCGGAGCCGGACCCGCTCGGGCCGCCTTCGCGTTTGCAGCCCGCCGCGGCGGAGGCAGCTGAGCCGAGCGCGGCGAGCGCAGCTCCGCGGTTGAGCGGTGAGCGTTGGTCAGGGGGAACGAGCGCCGCTGCGGGCGGTGCGGTTGTGGCTGCAGCGACGTTCGTTGCTGGAGTCGCCGCGTTCACTGTGGGGGGCGTGGCTGCGACGTTCGCAGCGGGCGGCGTGGCCGACGGACTGGGGTCTTTGGCCTTGTAGGGGTTATCGACTTCGGTCGGATCGCGACCCAGATCTTTGGTCGGACGAGTGGCGGCGGCCGGCTGTGCCGCGATTTGCGGGGTAGGGACGGCGGGCGGCCTGCGACCGGAGAGCACGTTGCTCATCGACTCGCCGTCCGGCACGGTCGGGAGAGTCGCGATCGGCAAGCTGTCGATGTTCACCCCGACGGGACCGGTGTCGTCATTGCGCGCGTTGGTGCTCGCCGCTCGCTGAGCCGGGTGTTCGAGACGAGTCGTGACCAGCGGGATGGGGCCCGGGCGATGCGTGGCCCAGAAGATCGCGCTGGCGGCGGCGGCGATGCCGCCAATTGCGGCAAACAGCGGCAAAAAGCCGGTTCGGCGCGTGAGGTGGCGATCGAGCGTTTGCGGGTGCGGCGTGGTGCCGGTGCGCGAGTGCGAATACTGGGAGCCGCTGGTGGGCGGCTCGGAGTGCATCGCGAAGTGCCCGCTCAGGCGATCGGAGCTCGCGCGATCGGGGAGCGCGGATTGCTCGGGTACGAGTCCGGTGACCACCGTGCCGTCAGCGACGGTCAACGCTTCGCGCAGCGCTTGTCGCTGTTGCTCGATGCGCGGGCCGAGCACGCGTTTTACCAGTTGGCCGACGCCAGCAGGTGAAACCATGATCCGCTCGTCTTTCAGATAGTGCTCGAGCGCGTCGCGAAGCTCGGCCGCGGTTTGGTAGCGATCGTCGACGTTGCGCGCGAGCGCGCGCTCGACGATTACCGCGAGGCCTTCCGGATACTTTTGATACACTTCTTGCGGCGGCGGGATGCGGCCGCTCTTCACCAGCTCCAGCGTGTGGGCCGGGTTATCGCCGCGGAACAGTCGCTCACCGGTGGTGAGCTCGTACAAGACGATGCCCAGCGCGAAGACGTCGCTCCTGCGATCGATCTTGCCGGCGCGCGCTTGCTCCGGCGACATATAGCCGAATTTGCCTTTGATTCGCTCGTTGCCTTCGAGCTCGGTGTGCGCGGTTGCGTTGGCCACGCCGAAGTCGACGAGCTTGGCTTGGCCGTCGAGGCCGACCAAGATGTTGTGCGGCGACACGTCGCAATGAACGATGTTGCGGAGCTCGCCGTCCCAACCGCGAAGCTCGTGCGCGGCGTGCAGTCCCGCCGCGGTGTCAGCGATGATCTTGACGGCCATCTCCGCAGGGATCGCGCGGCGGCGCTTGGCCTCTTTGATCAACGCGCGCAGCGAGTCCCCCTCCACCCACTCCATGGCCATGTACAGGATGCCGCGGTCTTCCGAGACCTCATGTACTTTGACCACGTTGGCGTGATCGATGCTGCGGACGATTTGCCCTTCACCCAGGAACATGGCGCGAAAGTCGGAGTGCCGCGCCAGATCGGGGAGCATGGCTTTCACCGCGACCAAGCGTTGCTTGCCGCTGATCGGCGCCTTCTCTCTCGCGACCCAGACGCTCGCCATGCCGCCACGCCCAATGCGCGTGAGCAGCTCGTAATGGCCTAAGGTCGACCCTGACTTAAGTTCGGCGTTCATCTGTAGGTCGAATGCGACCAACCGCGCGGGCTCAATCTGAGAATGCGGAGATCGAAGCGAAGTCCGCTAACGTTATTTATGCCACGACTTTAACGCGCACGCGAGCACTGCTCTGCGTTCCGAGATCGCAGTCGCTCGCATCAATCACTTAGCGCAGTTAGCGGCCCCGCGCGGCGCGGGTGTTCATGTAAGTTCAGGGTGTACCGCTGTCGCCTGAGTCTTGCGCCGTCCCCGCGCGCGCCTTGGCGAGAGCCGCGGCGCTCGGGCTGAGCTTAGGGGCAATGACCTTCATCGTGACGTCGAGCAGCAATGTCTCACCCGGAGTCAGCTCGATCGTGCGCCGTTCGACCGGGGCATTCGGGTGCTCGAGGCGCACGTAGTGGCTGCCCGCGCTGAGCGGAATCGGCCGCGCAAAAGGGGTGACCTCCACCTCTTGGCCATCGACGATGACGTGTGCCCAAGGGTGCGCAACGACCCGCAAAGAGGCGCGGCCCGTGGGCAAGAGCTCGAGCCGCCGACCGGCTTGAGCGGCAACCGCCGTACCGACCGCCTTGCCAGACAGCGACTGAATCGCAAATCCGCCACCGACGATCGAGAGCAAGGCCACGAGCAGGCCGGCGATGGTCACGCCCACGCGGCCTTCGTTCACTCGAGGCTTGCGCACTGACGTGCTCTTCAGTGGGCTGCCGTCGACCAAGCGCGCGCGAATCAGCGCATCACGAATCAGCGGCGCGGTGGGTTCGGCGCCCAATTCCTGCGCCGCAGCCTCCAAAATCGCGCACGCCTCGAGCGCGCCGTCGAAGCGATCGCTGGGCATCTTTTCGAGGCAACGTTGCGTCATGCGTTCCAACGCTTGGCTCACGCCTGGCGCCTTCTTGCTCAACGGCGGGACCGGGTCGCGGCGAATCCGCAGTGACGTGCTGCGATCATCGGGTCCGTCGAACGGCCGCTCACCGCACAACATTTCGTACAGCAGCACGCCGAGCGAGAAGAGGTCGCTGCGTCCATCGGCGCGCTCGCCCAAGATCTGTTCGGGCGACATGTACGCGGGACCTCCGTAGCCGGTGCCACCTTCGAGCAGCTCGGGGGCGGTGGGCATGCGCTCGTCGAACGCGACGTTGAAGTTCGCCAGCTTGAGCGAGCCGTCTTTGCCGAGCAGGATGTTCTTCGGTTGCACGTCGCGGTGCACGACGCCGTGTGCGTGTGCGTGTGCGAGCGCACGGCACACTTCGAGTGCCACTGCGCAAGCGAACGACTCCGGGACGCGCTTCATGCGCTTCATCAGCTCTTCGAGTGATACGCCGTCGACGTATTCGAGCACGAGCCACATGCGCTCGCCTCGGCGCACGAAATCGTACACCTCGAGGACGTTCGGGTGGCTGAGCTCGGCGAGCAAACGCGCTTCGCGCTCCAGTGAGGCTGCGAACGGCGAGGAGGGCAAGATGCTCGAGCCGAGCGCTTTGATGAACGCGGGGCGCCCGAGTGGCTCTTGGACCACGTGGTACAGGTCCGTGATCGGTCCCGTGCTCAGCTTTTTTACGACTTCGCAGCCGTCGAAGCGCTCCACTGCCGTCATTTCGCGCGCACGTTAACATCGGCAATCGGCCCGGTGTCGAGCAGTATGCGCCGTCGTCGCGCCTCGCCAGCCGGGCGCCTCGACCGCGATCATCGACCGACTTAGCCGTTCGAGGGGCCTTGGTTGAGACTTCGGGGGCTTGGCACTACAACCCCAGGGCGTAGGCCTATGAACGGCGAGTCACTCCCCAACCCTGTCGCACCGTCGCCCGCGGAGCCTCGCGTTACCCTGCGCCAGCGGGTGAGCGCCTGGCTGCTCGGGCTCAAAGCCTACTTCAGCGAACAGGACCCGCGGTTCTTGACCGCGTTCGCGCCCGCGTTCGTCCTGAGCGTGCTCATCTACGTGCGGAGCCCGCTGTCGAATTACATCTTCGACGAGCAAGAGGCGCTGCTCGCAAACCCGTACGTCAACGGCCAAGCCGGCGGCTTTTTACACGCTTTCACGCGCGATTTTTGGGGCTTGCCGCCCGATCGCAGCATCGGTTCTTACCGGCCGTTACCCGATTTGGTGTGGCGCGCGCTGTGGTTCGTGAGCCATCGCCCGTTCTTGCACCATTGGGTCAACGTGCTCGTCCACGCGGTCAACGCTTCGCTCGTGGCAAGCTTCGTTTTCTCGCTCAGCCGCCGTCGGGACACGGGTTGGCTCGCGGGCGCCTGCTTCTTGGCCTCGGCCGTGCTTACCGAAGCGATTACCGGCGTCGTCGGCATCGCGGACGTCTTCGGCGGACTGTTCGTGCTCGCGGCGCTGGTGTGTTTGCAGCGCGGTCTGCTCACGATGACGCCCTGTGTCTTCGCGCTGGTGCTGCTCGGCTTGTTCAGTAAAGAGAGCGTGCTCGTCGCGTTGCCGCTCGTGCCCTGGGTGGCGTTGGTGAGCGCACCGATTTTGCACCCGGCCCGGCCGCTGCGCGCGTTGCGTGCGGCGACGGCGTTCGTAGCCTCTGCCGCCGCGTTGGTTGCGTATACCTATTTCCGACGCCGCTTTTTTCCCGTCGTTTCGCAGGTCGATGCGGGGGCGGCATTGCCGGCCGAGGCGGGCGCATTCGCGCGTGCCCTGGCCAAGTTCTTGCACTGGTTTCAACAGCCGCAATTGCCGCACGATCCCGTCAATAACCCGTTGGTCGACGCGGATCTGCCGCATCGTGTGGCCGGCGCTCTACGGGTCTACGCGCGCGGTCTAGGGCAGCTCGTCTTTCCCTGGACCTTGAGCGGCGACTACTCGTTCCCGCAGGAACCGATCCCGGAGCGCGTGGTGTTCCCCGAGAGCATCTTGGGGGCGCTGCTGCTCATGCTACCTCCGTTTGCCGGCATCGCGATCTGGGTCGCGAGTCTGGTACGTGAAGCGCGAGCGCGCGCTCGTGCCAAGCTGCACGGTCTCTCGGCGGCGGCGCTGCCGTTCGACGAACGAATGGGGCTGCTCGCCTTGCTCGCGATCGGCCTGGTCTGGCTGCCGGTCGCGTACTTTCCGCACTCGAACATCCCCGTGCTCTTGCCCACGATCCGTGCAGAACGCTTTTGGTACCTGCCGGTGTTCGGCTCGGCTTGCCTGCTTTCGGTGCTGTTTTCACGCCTGTTGCGCAGCTCTTTCCCGTGGGGGGCGAGCGTGGTGGCCGCGTTCCTCGGCTTTCAAGCGCTCGCTGGTCGCTGGCACGCCTTCGACTACACGGATGATTTGATCTTCTGGCGTGCGACCCACAACGCTGTTCCGCGTAGCGCCAAAGCGCAACTCAATTACTCGGTCATGCTCGGCGCTCGCGGCCAACTCGAAGAGCGGCTGAAGATCAATGCCGAGGCGATGCGGCTCGCACCCAAGTGGCCGATGGCGCACGTGTACTATGGCGATACGCTGTGTCGACTCAAACGCGCGGAGCAGGCCTGGCCTCATTACATGCGCGGCTTCGAACTCGCGCCCAACGATCTCAATCTAATCGCGCTTGGCCTACAGTGCGCGTGGGAAGAAAAGATCATCGACGCGCACAAAGACGAGCTGCTCGCCGCCGCCGAAACGCACCCGGGGAGTTGGCTCGCCTTCCTCGGCAGTGATCTCGTGTACAACGGCGTGGCAAACGGTGGAGTGCAGAAGAAGTACCGTCCGCGCGCGTACGACGAGGGGCCAAAAGACTCCCCTTGAACGCTGCCACCGGACATTCGCTCGCAAATAGCGAGAGCCCTCGATTTCTCGCGGAGGCACGGAGACGCGCAGAGGGGTGACGTTCGGCACCAGCCGGCACCAGTCATTCACTCGCCATCGAGCAATGGCGCGCGCGGGGGCAGCAGTCGAAATTCGCATGTAGCTGTCCTCGCTTTTTGGACAATTCGTTTTTGAGTGAACCGCGTCACGGCTGGTGGCATGATGCAAGAATGCGTTGCGAGCAGCACGGCTTGGCAGTTGGGCCAGCAGGCGAGTGCGTGCTGTGCTTGCGTCACGCTCGCCGCCACGCGGAGCACCCCAAAGGTTGGTTGTGGGTTGCGTCGTGCGGTGCGCTGCTCTCCGCGTGTGCTGTCGCGTTCGCCGCGCGATCACTTCGCACGGAACCGACTGCACAGCTGCCGCGCGCGGTGCCGGCGGTTGCCGCTCAGCGAGTGCAACCCGCAACGGACGTGCCCCAAGTCGACCCAGTCGTGACGCCGTTGCCCGTTGCGGATCTGGCTAAAAATGAGCCAGATTTGCCACCTCAGCAGCCCGTTCCTGCCGCGTCGATAATTTCTTCTGTGCTTGTGCCTGCGCCTTCGGCAGAGCGCGCACCCAGCGTGCGTGCGCCGAGCGAGCGCGAACTGCTGGCCGCCTTGCGCGCAACCCCTGTGTCGATGTTCTCCACCACGTGGTGTCCGCATTGTGAGCGCGCGCGCCGCTTCTTCCGCGCGAACGGCATGAGCGTGCGGGATCGCGACGTCGACGCGGACGCGCAAGCCGCCGCTGAACTGGTGCGCCGCTCCGGCGGCAAAGCCGTCCCACTGATCGACGTCGACGGCCGAGAGCTCAAGGGCTTCGATGAGCGAGCGACGCGCGAGGCCGTGGTGGCGAGCGTCGAGCGCAGATTGGGCATCACCGGCGTGAAGCTGACTGTCACTTCCGCCACGCGGGGCGATTGAACCGACGGCGATCGCGAAGCGCGGGGTAGTAACTAGACCGCGCTCCGAGCAGGCAAATTGTTTTCTCGCCAAAAACACCGGCACAAAGCGCGGTGAAGTAACGACACTGGCATCGAGCAGGCACGTTGTTTTTAACGTGATGTCGATATTGCGATTTATTGCGTGAGCATTGCTATTTGTGGTGAAGCCGCGATATCAAGGCGCGGCAAGCTCATTGGTAGTGGGGACAGGCGTCTTGCCAATAATTGGCTCGACACGCAATTTCCGTATTTGCAATCAGCGAAAGCAAGAAGCGATGTCCAAGAAGAAGCGTAGTAGTGTTCTCATGAGTGCGGGTGTGATCACCCTGGTTGGTACTGGCCTCCTGGTGGGCTGCGGCTCCGACGAAAACGGCGGGGACGACGGCAGCAGCGGTGCCTCGTCGCAGGCGGGAGCTACGGGCGTCGCGGGCAAGCCGAGCGGCGTGGCGGGCGCAGCGACCACTGGCACCGCAGGCGCCTTCACCGGCACTGCAGGCGCCTTCACCGGCACCGCAGGCGCGTTTACGGGCACCGGTGGTGCGGGCCAAGCGGGTGGCGGCTTTGGCACCGGCGGCAAAGGCGGCGGCGTGGGTGGCGGCTTCGGCACTGGCGGCAAAGGCGGCGGCTTCGGTGGCGGCTTCGGCGCCGGCGGCAAAGGCGGCGGCGTGGGTGGCGGCTTCGGCACCGGCGGCAAAGGCGGCGGCTTTGGTGGTGGCTTCGGCACCGGCGGCAGCAAGAGTGGCGGCGGTGGCACGAGCTCCGGCGGCACGGCGGGTAGCCCGTAGCTTTGAAAGCGTCACGACGCGCGCAGCGCTCGAGGCCCCAGACACTTTTGCCTCGAGCGTTGCGAGCCGCGTGCGGCGCCTTTGCCACGAACGCTCCTCAACGCCGAGTTCCGTTGCGTTTAAGTCAGCGTAAAGAACGCTGACAAGATCGCTAGAATCCGGGTGTAATCTGCGTCGACCCCCAGCAAAGTCGAAATAGTAACGGCAGCTCACTGCGACCAGGCAATTCAGTCGCATTCTGCCCGTTTCGCCAGGCCGAGATCGCTATTTGTTGCCCGATCGTTGCCAATAGTAGCAATGCCGGGATATCAAGGCGTCTGTCGGCCGGCATTCGTTCGGGGGACCGAGGGTCCAGCTTAGCGCGGTCCGATGGAATTTGCGGATTTGCACGAGGAGGAGCGATGTCCAAAATGAAGATGCATAGCGCGCTTACGACTGCCGGCGTGATCACCCTATTCAGCGCTGCACTGATGTTCGGCTGCGGCTCCGATGGCACGGACGGTGGCGGCGACGACGGCGGGGCTGCCGGTGCTCATGCGGGCTCGTCGAGCACGGCAGGCAAAGCCGGTAGCGGTACTGGCGGTGCACATGCCGGCGCAGGCGGCGGCGGCAAAGCGGGCGCGGGCACCGCGGGTTCAGGCACTGCGGGCTCAGGCACTGGCGGCAAGGGCGGCGCGAGCGGTACGGCCGGCGCCGGTGGCAGTGGCGGCAAAGGCGGCGCCGGTGGCAGTGGCGGCAAAGGCGGCGCCGGTGGCAGCGGCGGCAAAGGCGGCGCCGGTGGCAGCGGCGGCAAAGGCGGCGCCGGTGGCACCTCCGGCAACGGCGGTAGCGCAGGCAAAGGCGGCGCGGGTGGCACGTCGGGTAGCGGTGGCACCGCGGGCATCGGTGGCACCTCGGGCAGCGGCGGCAGCTCGGGCAGCGGCGGCGCCTCGGGCAGCGGCGGCAGCGCAGGCAAAGGCGGCGCGGGTGGCGCTTCGGGCAGCGGTGGTACGTCGGGCGGCGGCGGCAACGCTGGCAAAGCCGGTAGCGGCGGCTAGCTCGATCTTTCTCGGGTTTCCTGCGGTCCGAGGGGCGTTCACGGACGCCCCTCGAGCCGTGATCACTGGCGCTCGCGCTGATGCTACCGTCGGGCGCGCATGAGCGAAAAAGACAAATCTGGGGCATCGAAGAAGGCCGCGGGCGAGACCGACGTGACGATCCTGCGCCAAGCAGTGATGCGGCGGTTGCCGCAACGCTTGCGCGCGAGCGCCGAGTACCGCGTGCCTCCCGTGCCCTCGCTGCTCGAACATTACGTGCAAATGTTCAACTCCGTGTGGCTCGGTCTGGGCCGCGTGTTCGACGCGGACGACCTCGAGCAATTTCGCGCTGCGTTGCGGCAGCACCTGGACGAAGCGTGGAGCGCTTCGCAGTACTCACGCATCTTGGTCAGCTTTGCGACTGATCCGCCGCCGAAGACCAGCTTGAGTTGGCGCATCAGCGTCGAAGTGGTCTCCATGGCCGACGAATACAATCACTGGGTCGAGACGCGCACGCCGCCCCTCTTCGGCAAACATCCCGACGCCAAGATCCTCGAACTCGCGCACTCGCTGGGCGCGCCGGCAGAGGTCCCCATCCTCGATATTGGCGCAGGCACTGGGCGCAACACCTTGCCCCTCGCGCGGGCAGGCTTTCCCACCGCCGCCGTTGAATTGGCGCCCTCTTTGGCGGCGATCTTGCGTGACGACGCTGCGAAAGAAGCGTTGCCGGTGAAGGTCTTCGAAGCCAACGTATTCGATCCCAACATCGGGATCACGCCTGGCTACTATCGGATCTTGCTGTTGGCCGAAGTCGTGGCGTCGCACTTTCGCACATTCGGTGAAGTGAAAGCCCTGTTCCAGGTCGCGGCCAAGCTCCTTCCGAAAGACGGCTTACTCGTGTTCAGCGCATTTCTAACCAGCGACGGTTACCAGCCGGATGACCTCGTGCGTGAAATGTCGCAAGTCTTTTGGTGCCCCGCTTTTACTCGCGGTGAACTGCAAGACGCTCACGCAGAAGAGCCCTTCCAGCTGGTGTCGGACGAATCCGTGTACGCGTACGAAAAGGAGCACCTGCCCTCGGAGGCTTGGCCACCGACGGGCTGGTTCGAAACGTGGACGGGGGGGCAGGACTTGTTCGACCTGCCTGCTGGTAAGCCGCCGCTCGAGCTGCGCTGGCTCGTCTATCGCAAGACGAGCTGAGCGCTAGTTCGAGCGAAACAACCAGGTCAGGCCCAGGATACTGAGGCCGATCACGATCAGCGCGAGCACTGCGACCACCGCGTCCACCGCGCGGAAGCCGTGCGTCTTCTTGGCGGGCTTGGGCGCGCGTGTCGGCACTTGGGCGACCGGTGCCGCGCCCGCCGTGCCGTCCGTGTGAAGTTGCGCCTGCTCGCTCGGCGCAGGGTCACCGGGGGCGACGTTCGGCGGGTCGATCGAGTCACCGGCTTGCATTTGCTCGTCTCGACCGGCTTCGATCTCGGACAGCGCGGCCAGCACGGGATCCTCGAACGCGAATTGGCTCGAACCGAGCGCGAGCACGGCATCGGGTGGCCACGGCGTATCGCGCTTCGGGTCGAGTCGCACACCGGACAGCTGCGCGCCGTTCTTCGAACCCAAATCGCGAACCAAAATCTGCGCTCCGCGACGCGTGACCTCCACGTGCCGGCGCGAAGCGTCTTCGTCGCTGAGCACCAAGTCGGCGTTGGGCGCGCGCCCAATGCTGTACGCGCGATCGAACTCGGTGAGCAGCAGCTCCTTGCCTTCGTCGGGGCCGGCAGTGACGAAGAGCCGCGGCGCCGATGGTTCGCCGCCAGCTGCCAGGGAACTGGCGACCAGCGCGAGCGCAATCTCTTTCGTGACTTGCCCCTGATTCTGCGTTGGCAGCACCTGCGCCGTGGTGAGCTCCAGCCAAATCCGCCCAACGCGGATCAAGTCGCCGGAGCGCACGACCCGAGGCGCTTGCGGCGAGAGCCGCACCGGGCCAACGAACGTGCCGTTGCTGCTGCCCTCGTCGACCACGACGTAGTCGGTGCCGCGTTGTCGAATCGAGGCGTGGCGGTGACTCACGCTGGGATCCGGCAAGCGGATTTCGCAACCGTCACCTCGCCCGATCACGATCCGCGGAGCATCGAAGGTGATGGTTGCCTGAGACTTGAGGTCGCCTGAGCGGACCACGACCGTCAGGGCCATGAGCGGCGCATGATGAACAGCGGAGGGGCCCGTGTCCACCTCTTGGCGGAAAATTGGCAGCGCGGAAGCCCGCGCCGTCGGCATTTATTTGGGGGGGCGATCTCAGGGCCAGCACCGCACCTCGCAGCACGAAATTTGGCCCTTTGTGCGCCGTCGTCTTACTCGGGTCGGGATGCGGGAAACCGAGCCTCTAGAAGGCCCGGACCCCGCTGGAGGCAGCCATGACCGAAATTCAAGAACGTCGCGCCGAGGGCGCAGGTCGCGTGCGGGTCGAGACCCTGGTCGAAGTTTGCGGAAACCAGCCCGGAATTCCCGCCTTCGAAGCCGAAGCGGTCGACGTCAGCGCGCGTGGAATGCATCTACGCACCGCCTATCTGCCCGACAACGGCGCACCGCTCATTTGCCGCTTCGAAGAGGGCGGACGCGAAATCGTGGTCGAGGGGCGCGTCGCTTGGCGCCGCGAAGGCAGCCGCGGCGGCGAATTCGGGGTCGAATTCACCGCTCTCGACAGTGGCAGCGTGGGCGCTCTCCGTGAGCTGTGCGACGGCGCCGGCGAACCAGGCGCGATCCCCGAAGCGGTGCACGACTCGAAATCGGAAATCGGCTCGCGCGTGCGCTTGCACATCGATGGCCTGGGTTCGCCGATGAAGGCGCGTGTGCGTGAAACCGGCAAGCAAAACGTCCAGGTCGGTTCGAACCTCGAGTTTCTCAAGGTGGGGCGCAAGCTCGAGCTAGAAGATCTGGAAGCGGGCGGCCGACGCCAGGCGCAGATCGACGGCGTGAGCGTCGCCATCGATCCGATCACGCGCGTGCCACAATTGGTCGTCCAGCTCCGCTTTGCCGGGGCGGAAGACACCACTCCAGAGCCGACGGTGGCCTCGCTTCACTTCGGTGAAAAAGAAACCAAGGGTTTCAAAATCCCCGCAAGCGCAGTCACCACCGACGCGGCCGTCGGTGCGCGCGACAACGCCCACGACGACGTAGAACAAGACGCAGACGACGACGACGCGGACGCCGCCGCCCTGCGCGGCAAAATCGGCGAAGCCGCAGCCAACGCCGGCGAAGCGGTGCAAACCGCAGGCGCTGCCGTGGCACGCTTTTCTGCGCGCGCCGCCCACGGCATGGGCGGCCTCTTCAAAGGTGCCGGCCTCAAAGTGCTCGCGCTGACCAAACGCGCCGAGCCCGCGCCGCAGCGCCGCACCACCGCGCCTGCACCGCACGGGAACAAGAGCGTGGAAGGTCAGCGCCTGCGCCCACAATCTTCGGCGAACGCGAACGCTGCCGCCGAAGAAGCAGCGCCTCCCTCGGTGAAACCAGCGCTGCGCAAGAAGATGATGCTCGGCGCGGGCGGCGTCGTGCTCTTGGCTTCCGTCGCCGCCGCTGCGACTCACTTCGCGGGCTCGAACCCCCCGCCGGGCGCTCACGGATCGCAAACCCCCGCGGTCGCCACCTTGGCGCCGCCTTCGACCGGCGCGCCGCTCTCGGCCACACCCACGAACCTCGGCCCTGCGACGAGCGGCATTGCCAGCGCCAATGTACCGCTGTTTGGCCCGACGCCGATGGCAACCATGGAGCCCGCCCCGCTGGCGCCGCCCCCTGGTTCCCCCGAAGCCGTCGAAGCCCAAGAAAAAGCCGACGCCAAGAGCAACCTCTCGGGCGCGCCAGTCTCGAACGCCGCCGCGGACGAAGCCTTCTCCGACGAAAGCTCGGACGACGACAAGGCCGACAGCAAGTCGAGCAAAGACGAGAGCAAGAGCGAAAAGAAGACGGACACCACGCCTTGGGGTCACGGCAAACTGCGCTCGCCCACCATCTATCGCCTACGCCTCGATGGCCCCGGCGGCAAATTGCAAGGAGCGCTCTTGCCGACCGGCTTCACCGTACTCGTCCCGAGCCACAAGGTGATGGAACAAGGCGGCGGCATCGCCAAGCGCGACAACCGCATCTCGAGCGTGCGCACCAGCAACCGCACCGAGGGCGCGGAAGTCAGCTTCCGCTTCCGCGATGAGATCCCCGCGTATCGCGTTCGCTTGCGACGCGACTACATGGAAATTCTAATCGGCGAGGGCGCCTCCAAAGAGTCGAAGGACGCCAAAGACGCCAAGAGCAGCAAGAGCTCCAAGGGCGACAAGACCGAGAAGAGCGACGGTAAAGTCGCGGCGCACGGCAAGTCGCACAAAGGCTGAGCCCGCGCGGCGCGACTGACGAAGGCCGGCATCCTCGCGGATGTCGGCCTTTTTCTCGCGAGCCGCGAGGACCGAGCGACCGGGAATTCCGCGCCTCTGCAGACGCACGTCTGCTCCTGCGCTTCGTCGCAGAGCACTGCTCGCGCGACGAAGGTACTGTGTTTGCACAGTACTTTCGATCGGCGAGAACGCTCGTCAGTGACGTCTCAGCGAATCGAAGTCGAGGTGAGAGCCCCTCGAGGATTCGTCACGAGAGCTACGCGCCGCCATGCGGCTTTCCGCGCCCGCTTACCCAAACCCCCCGCCCCCTTCAACCGAACCCCCGCGACCGTTTCACCACCTCGAACGCCGCATTGATCTCCCGGGTCCGCTCTTCCGCCACCGCACGCATGCTCTGCGGCAACCCTTTCGACGCCAGTCGATCCGGGTGATTGTCGCGAATCATCTTGCGATAAGCGTTCTTGATCTCGCTCTCACTCGCGTCCGCGCTCACCCCGAGCACGGCGTACGCATCCGCGAGCGGATCGCGTGACGGCGCGCAGTCACGCGTCGACGTCGTGCGGGTCGTAGCGCGCAGCATCGCTTCGAGCTGAGCCAGATCGCGCTCCGACAACCCCAACCCTCGCGCAACGCGCATGAGCATCGCTTGTTCGGTGGGGTGCAGCTCGCCGTCGGCGGTGATTGCCATGCGTTGGAGTTGCAAGAAAAGCTGGAAGAATGCGCTGCCGGGTGGGGCGGTTTGGGCAAACTCGCGCACGGTCGCGTCGAGGTCGAAGCCGGCGGATTTACCGCGAGTGAACGCAGCTTTGGCTACGTCCCGCTGCTCGGGGGTGAGGTTCAAGCGGGTGAACGTTCGTTCCACGACGTCGATTTCAGCGCGGGTGACCACCCCGTCCGCTTTGCACAGCGCGCCCATCACGGAGAACGTGGTTTCGATGAATCGTTCACTGACGCGCCGCAGCCACCTGCGCAGCGCGAGGAAGCCGACCGCGCTGCCCGCAAGCCCACCAATGATGAAGCCCCCGATGCCCGCGAACCAGGCGCCCAACAAGGCACCCACGATGATGACGACCAAAAAAGCCATGCGGCCGAGATCCTTAGACCTTCGAGCCCGCGCTGGCTAGCGGGCGTCCAAGCAGCGGCGTCGAAGATCGCATTCACCGGTAGAAAAGGCTGAGGGAGGTGAGGTCGATTGTCTGATCGATCAGTGCACGCTCTCGACGTCGGCACTGACGGGGCACTCGGCGTGTCAAACGAACTCTGCCTGCCAGGGCGGTGCGCAGGCCTCGATGTGCGTGCAACCGGGCGGCTCTCACTGCGGCAATTGCGCGTCACTCGGCATCGTCGACATTGCTTGGGAGACGTTTCAAAAACAGGCGCTGCCGCGAGCTTTGACCACACCAGGTGAGAAAAACTTCGCACTCTGGCAACGCACCCGCTCTTTGGCACAGCGCAGCGGAAACTATCCAGTGTAGATTGAGAATGACTATTTGAGAGGCGCATTTCGCCCCGCGATCTCGCCGCTAAACAGCGCGAAACGCGATCGACGGCTCACTCGATTCGAGGCATTCTCCCGGTGCGATCGCGGCGCGCGTTTGCGTCGCACGGAGGCTTCCATGCGTCATCACCTGATCTCGGCGGGTGTTTCGGTTGTTTTCTTTTGTGCTTGTGGTGCGAACTCGAGTAGCGACTCCGGTGCGACCGCAGGGAAGGGCAGCGCCAGCGCCGGTGCGAGCAACGCCAGTGGAGGAAGTGGCGCAAGCCAAGCCGGGAGCACCAGCAGCACAGCAGGCGCCCCGGGCGTCGCCGGGTCCAGTCCCGTCGGTGCCGCCGGAGCCAGCGCCGGCAGCGCCAACGGCGGAGCGACGTCGAGCAGCGCCGGTGCCACCGCCAGCGCTGGGGGCACCGCGACCGGCACGGCGGGCAGTTCGCCGAGCGGCGGTGCGGGCGGTGGAACGACGGGCGGCGCTTGTACCCGCGAGAGCCTGACTGCGGTCGCGGATGCCTATCAGGTCGCGCAAACCGCAGGCGACAAGTCGAAGCTGCCGCTCTCGCCTTCGGCGACCTTCACCGAGAACTTCAAGACCACGACCAAAGGGATCTGGGAGACCCCGTTGAAGATCGCTTATCGACACGATCTGCTCGATACCTTCGCTTGTCAGACGTTCAGCGAAGTTTACGTCACGGAGGGCATGCAGCAGTACGTGATTGGCCTACGTTTGGCGATCAAAGACGGCCAGATCAGCGAGATCGAGTCAATCGTCACCACCGGCACGGTGAGCGGTAGCATGATCACCAGCACGGACTGGAACTTCGACGCGCAGGCTTATTTGACCTGCGCGAAGAGCGAGGACTGGAGTGTCGTTCCCGAGGCGCAGCGCAACACGCGCGAGGAGCTGATCGCCGCGGGTGAGGCCTATTTCAAAGTCTTCTCCGACAAGACCACGGCGGTGCCGTGGGGCACGCCCTGCTACCGCTTGGAAGGCGGCAAGGGTTGCACGCCCGCCGCCGACAAGGCGAGTCAGAGCTGCAACGTCGGCGTCCCGAGCGGCATCAATTTCAAGAGCACGCACTGGGTGGTCGATCTCGAGCTCAACACTGCCGTGGGGCTCACGCTATTTGGTGGAGCCTCTCCGGATAGCCACATGTTCCGTTTGATCAGCGGCAAGATCGTCAAGGTTCACACCTTGACGCAAGGGACTGGCAAGTAAATCGCTCAGCGCTCGTCGCATCTCGTCGGTCCCCGGTGCCGACCGACGAGATGGGCGCTCGCCGCGAATTACGGTCCGTTGGGCCCCGTGATTTGCGCTAGCTGTAGCGTGTGGTTGGGACCGCCTCGACCGGAGTCCCGTCCGGGTGAAAGTCGCAGTCGAACGCAGGGCCCGATACGCCGATTGCAGTACCCCGACGGGTCGTAGGGTCGCTTCAATTACCGCGTAGGTGCGCGGCGATCGACCTTAAGAGCTCGTCCTGAATTCGCGCTTCTTGCTCGGAAAAAGCGCGGAACGAGCGCACGCCAAACACGCCGCAATCCGGATCGTGAATGATCTGTTCGGCGCACACGAGTTGTTTCCGTTCTTCGTCGTTGAGCATGAAGGGCAACAGTTGGCCGACGCCCAGGCCGGCCAACACGAGCGCCTTGACGGCGCCCAGATTTTGCGTGACCGCGAAGGCATCAGCGTCCGCGTGAATCAACGAGGGCTGACCCGCGAGCGCTTCCATCTCGACGATGGGCAGGCGTCGCAATTCGAGTTCGGTCGTCAGCGTTGCGAGTTCCGGAAAGCGATCGGCGCGACCGTAGTACTTCATGCCGTAGCTTCCGACTCGCTCGGAGCGCTCCGAAGGTGGACCGGAGTAGGCCACGAACGCGAGATCGAGCGTGCCTCGATCGACTCGTTCGAGCAGACTTTGCGTCCGCCCCATCCACAACTTCAATTTGAGGTCAGGGTGATTCGCTTGCAAGCGAGTCAGGCAACCCGGCAAGACATGCGTGCCCAAACTGTCGACGGCTCCGATGCGCAGATCGAAGTAAGCGTCCTTGGCCGCGCGCTGGGCTTGCAAGCGCGCGCGCTCTGATTCGCGAATGAGCTGGCGTGCGCACGGGATGAGCGCGCGTCCGGCCGCGGTCAGCAACAAGCCGCGCCCCTGGCGGTCGAAAAGGTCTGCTCCGATGTCTTCTTCGAGCAGCTTGAGGCTACGACTGACCGCGGGCTGCGTCAGGTTCGCCTCGCGACCCGCGGCGCTCACCGACCCGGTATCGACGATCTTGAGGAACAGTTCGATTCTCTCTAGATTCATGCGCTCAATCTATGGCTATCCATGCGTAGAACGCATGGCTCTCCCTACGGGAGCTGAGCTATTCTACACGGCGATGCAAAAAACTCGCTGGCTGGCGACGATTTATTGCGCCATTTCGCTGACTGTCAGCGGTTGCTCCGCGCCTTCTGCGGGCACCGGCGCGGTGAACGCAGGCGGTGCGCTGAACCTCGCGGGCGCAACGAACGTCGGCGGAGCGAGCGGCGGCGGTGAAATGGCGCACGCCGGCGCGGCCAACGAAATGCCGAGCGCGAGCCCAATCGCCGTCGTGCAGGTCGAAACCGTGACCACCGTCCAATCATCGGCTGGTTCGTTCCTTTCCCCGACACCTGAACAACTGGTGCCGGACTACGTCGAGCGCGGCACGTCTGGGCTGAACGCCGAGCAGGCGGCTGAGCAAGAGCGTGCCAAGATCGATGTCGCCCTGCTGTTTCGCAGCGCCGGAGCGGATGACGTCGACCAAGCGTTGGATGTGCGATTGGTCTCCGCGAACACCGCGCCTGGGTCCACCATCGACCACTATTTTCCGCACGTCGAGCGAGTTGCGGATAGTGTCGATTGGCCGCTCTCAATTTCGAGCGCCGCCGCCGTTGACCTCGACGGCAGCATCTCGCCTGAATGGCGCGGTTGGCAGGACTTTCGCGGCTTGGCCGTCCGTGATCGCACTCGGACGTCGGAACTCGGCGTCCCCGCGGCGACCCTCGATTTTCAAGCGAGCGGCCTCAGCTCACCCCTGCTCTTGACCGCCCAGGGTGAATCGTTGCTGGTGACGAATCGCTCGAGTCACTCTATCGCGAGGGGGCTGCTGATCTATTCACATCCGGGCGGCGTCGCGGTGACTGCGATCGACGCGCTCGGTCCCGGTGAGCGCGCGGTCACGGTGCTCGGTCCGAAAGAGCATCCGGCTGGCGTGCTGCTCGAGCGCGCGCGCGGGCAATTGACCGAGTTCTTTGCGGCGAGCGTCGGTTCGGAGCTCGCTTCTGCGATGGCAGCCGCAAAGTCGATCCCATTTCTGGAGACGCAAGGCTTGCGCTTGATTGCGCTCTTGAACGATGAGCTCGAACCCGTCGCGGTCTCGTATTCGGCGCCCATGACCACGGTGCAGCGCGTGGTCATTTCTCATTCCGAGATCCTGAAGCCCGAAGAAGAAGCCCGCGTGCTCGATGTCGTGAAGGATCCGAGCCTCGACGTGGACCAAGCGCTCGCGACGTTCGGCCGCTTTACACAGGCAAAGCTCGAATTCGCCGCGCAAAGTGCAGACGCGACCGTGAGCGCGAACGCGACGACCTTGCTGACCGAATTGCGCAATCGTTGATCGGGGTTGCACGCGTTCGGTGGGGGCGCTCAACTAGCGGGACCGCATGCCCCGTTCCGTGAAGTTCGTTCCGCTGGTGTTTTGTCTTCTGAGCAGCCTCGCCTGCGATAGCACGCAGGATGGATCTCCCAAGAGTGACAGTGCCGGTTCGCCCTCGACCGCGGGCGGCCGTGCGGGTGAAGCGTCATCAGCCGTTGGAGGTGCAGGGGTGCCAAATGAAGCTGGCGGAACCAGCGGCACGGCGCCGGCTCGAGCGGGTGCAGCAAGCGCTCTGGGAGGCGCAAGCTCAGCCGGCGGCGCGAGCGGTGGAGCTCAAAGTTCGACGGCCGGCTCGGGCGGCAGCGGCACCAGCGCTCCCGTCTCGCTGTTGGTCTTCTCGCGCACGACCGCTTATCGTCATGATTCGATTCCCGCCGGCATTCAAGCGCTAACCAAGCTCGCGAGCGATCGCGGTTGGCAGCTCGCCGCGACCGAAGATGCGAGCAAGTTCAGCGACACGGGCCTGGCTGGCTACAACGTGGTGATCTTCTTGAGCACCACGGGTGACGTGCTCGACGACAGCCAGCAGGCCGCGTTCGAGCGCTTCATTCGCGCCGGAAACGGCTTCATCGGGGTTCATTCCGCGACGGATACGGAGTACGACTGGGCCTGGTATGGCGGGCTCGTGGGTGCGTATTTTCTAGGCCACCCGGCGGTCCAAGCCGCAGACGTCATCGTCGAAGACGCGCAAAATCCCGCCACCGCGCAGCTGCCGAGTCCGTGGCACCGCAGCGATGAATGGTACGCATTCAAGAGCAATCCGCGAGCAAACGTGCATGTTTTGCTGTCGCTCGACGAGCAAAGCTACAGCCCCGGTGACGCGAACATGAACGGCGATCACCCCATTGCTTGGTGTCATGAATACGACGGAGGTCGTGCCTTCTACACCGCTCTCGGACACACCAGCGAGAGCTACTCCGATCCGCTGTTCATGGGACAGCTGGCGGGCGCGGTCAGCTGGGTCCTCGCGCGCTGAGACCGAGCTGTTTTTTTTGATGGTCAATCAACACGTCGCAGCGCACCCAGCCTTCGGCGTCACGGACGAGGAGAAGCGTGTCACGCTTTGAGCGCCGTAAGCTCGCCAGGATTGGTGATTCCACCATCTTCGGTCGAGCCGTCGAGCGTACCGAAGGTCGTGACTTCTCCTCCGTCCGCCGCTTTGCAGCCGACCGCGTTCATGAGCGTGACGTACAGCTTGTTGATCGGCACGTTGCCGCCGACCGACCCATTGGCGGCGTTGTCGATCTTGCCGTTCCCTCCGTCCGCACAGCTGGCCTCGCTGTTGCCGGGACCAATGGGCGCTCCTTCGACATTCACGGCCACCCCCTGCTTCAAATAGCCGCCTGCGCTGCCCGCGATCACGATCGGCATGTTGTTGAGATTGAAGGCGGAACCGTCGGAGAATTCCTGCAGCCAGGTCGTTGCCGTGTTGTCGAGCACGGTGCCTTCGCCTTCGGGTAGGCTGTCCAGCAGCGCCACGAGCTTGGCGAATTTGCCCGCGTACCAGCGGTCGATTTCTGCCAGCATCCCGAGCACGCCAGGGACGCAGTTGCCGCCCACCGTGAAGTCTCCACTGCGGTGAGCCAGACCGTCCTGGTCGTAAGTGTGGTGGATGCCGTCCCAGTCGAACGTGGCGCCGGTTGGAAACCAGAATACGAGTGAGCGGTTGATGTCGCACAACAGACTCAGCGCCATCAGCTTGAACATCGTATCGGCACCCAGGGTGAACGCATCACGCGCTTGGCTGCTCTCGCTCGCTGCGTTCGCGCTGGCTGCATCGATGCCGACTGCGCTCTCGCTACATGCGTGCAGCGAAAGGTCGCGTTCGGTATCGCGCACGAGATCGAGCCAAGTGCTGATCCGCCTCTGATCGTCGGCGCTCATGTCCTGGCGCTGATAGGACGCGAGATCGGCGCTCACGAGATCGAGGACGCTCCTCTTTTTCCGGGCTGCTTGCTCCAGTTCGCCGTTTTGGCTGAACACGATATTACTCATGCTCGAGTACACCTTCGCCGGACTCAGCTGCGGCAAATAGGGCTTGCCCGGAGCATAGTACGACAGCAGTAGCCCGCCGCTGTCGGTGAATGTGCCGACGGAAAGCACGAGCGGGTCGCGCGCAGCGGGGTTGATCTGGCGAGCGATCTCATGGTCGACCGAAACCGAGGTCGCGTGGCGATCTGGCGTGAGCAGCGCGCAGGTCAACTTGGAGGCCATGGCCTGAGCGTGCGGATCGATGAGCTGAGGGCTTCCGTATTGGTTGATCGCGCGCAGCCCGCGCGGAACGAGCAGCTTCTTGACGAAGGGCGTCAGCACCTCGAGCGAGGTGCCGGCCAAAGCATTCGCGTCGAGCGCGCCGTGCTCGACCTTCGGGAACCAGCGGTTCGTGAGGCAGCCGCACGGAGTGTGAAAGATGACGCTGCGGCGCGGGAGCTTCAGCGCTTCCGCGCGAGCGGTGCGCTGTCCAACCGAGGGCAAGAACGGCGCGGCGAGCAGCAGGCCTCCCGCGCTCCTCAAGAAGAAACGGCGGTTCATCGCGCGCCGCCGTGCGCTCGAAGCGAGCACCAGTTGGTCTGAGTGCCCGCTTCAATCGAGCCAGAAAACGCTGACTTCATCGCTCCCTCCCGCCCCTTGGTGCACGGCGCCACCCGCGAGGTAGATGCGGTTGTCGAGCACGGCTGCGCCATAGCCGTGGCGAGGCACGAGCATGGGCGCGAGCGTCTGCCATTGGTTCGTGGTCGGATCGTAAACGTCGATGTCCGGAAAAACGCCGCTGCTGGCGTTGGTGTTGCCTTCACCGCCGAAGACGAAGAAACGCTCCGCGAGTACGGCTCCGGCCAAGCCGCCACGTGCTGGAGCGAGCGCGGCTCTTTCCGTCCAGGTCTTGGTCGAGAGATCGAATGCCCAAGTCTTCGGCTCGATGCCCGTGATTCCGTCGGCGCGCCCACCGGCTACGTACAGCACGCCTTTGATGATGCCGGCGCTGCAGTGCTCGCGTCGTTCCGGCAGCACGGGCAGCTCTTCCCACCTATTCGAGCTCGGGTCGTAGCGCGCGGCGTTGGCCACGCTCTTGCCGCCGTCGGCGCCGCCGATCACGTACATCAACCCAGCGTCGACCGCGACGCAGCTCGCGGCCCGCTGCGTGCCGCTCGGAAGCGAGGCAATCTTGCTCCAAGCGTCGCCTTTCGGATCATAAGCGTAGGCGTCAGTCGTGGCCGTCGACATGCCCCCGTTGATGTAATAACCCGCGACGTAGATCTTATCGTCGATCGCGGCTGCGTTGCCGTGATTCATTTTGACGGGAAAGCTCTTTACGTCACGCCACTCGTCTTTGCGCGGATCGTAGGCTTGGACCGAGTCCGTCACGTTCGGGTTGTAGCCGCCGATCACGTAGATCTCGCCTGCTGCGGCGGCGACCGAGTGTTCTTGGCGAGCGACAGGGAGCTTGGCTGCGGCTTTCTCCTGGGGGGTGCCGAGCGCGCTCGGCACGCTCGAGCCAGAAGCACCGGCGTTCGAGCCCCCGCTGCTCGCAAGAGCGCCGGCTTGCGACGAGTCTGGCCTGCCTCCTTGCGCAGGGCCCGGGGTTTGACCGCCGGCGTCGACGGTCGAGGAGCCTGCCGTTGATTGCGTGCCGGAAGCGCCGCTGCTGCCGCCGATCGACGGCGAGCCGCTGCTTTCGGCTGCACCCGCTTGCTCGCCCACTACGGCGCTCGGATTCGACGCGCCATGGCTCGAACACGCCGCGAGAAACGCAGCGAGCACGAGCGGAAGGCGAACGCGATGCCCCGTCGTCATGGCGCGGCGAGACTAGCGCTATGAACTCGTGTGGTCGAGTAAAACACCGAATTGGGAATTCACTCCATGTCTCGAACTTTTTTGACCTGATCCGCGAGCCACGTGGCAGAGCCCAGAGTCAACGAAATTCGCGACTTCGTCGCGAGTTCGATTCAGGGGAACCGGCACTTCTTCGTTGCTGGATTATTCGCTGCGCGCTGAACGCCAGACCGTTCGCGTGTCGATGCCGCGGTTGCACGATTCGATCACCTCTCGCGCCGCTCGCGCGATCGACGGCTCACTGTTTCGTCGATCGCGCCTGATTGTTGCGTTGATATACCTAGAGGGTGAAGTTGTGGGTGCACGACTCGATCGGGCGGGTGCACTACGCAACTCGTGCATGCTCGCGCAAGTTGTGCAGAACTGCCGGGTGCTTAACCAACACGCTTCGCATGTCGTGCACCCAGCTGCACTCACACGACGCGCACAGTGAGTCGCAGTAGGCAAACGCGAGTGCGTTTTGGTGTGCACGCAGATTACGGCCGATTTCCGCCAGGGCGTCGAAATCCGCTGATCTGCCGAGCGCGCTCACCGTAGAGCGGCTCTCCGGCCATCAGCCTCGACCCACGTACAAAACACTACGCTGCGAATTTTACGCCGGTACGAAGTCTGCAGAGAGCCCAACGCGCCGAGAGCGGAGCGCATTCCCCCCACCAAATGACTGGCTATCTGCAAAGGAAATATATGAACCGAAGGTATGAGATGTCGGACAAGGCGAGCAGTAGATTCGGACTCGGCAGCTCGGTGGGGCGATGGCTGTTGGTAGGCGCGGTATTCGGTTTGGGTGGTTGCAGCGCTGCTGCGAGTACTGATGCAGAGAGCGACGGTGTCGCCTCCACGAGTGAAGCGGTCACCGCCGCAGCCACACCGATGCCGACTGACGGCAGCTGTGGTTTCAAGGTCACCTCCAACTACTTTTCCCGCCGATCCGGCAATGGTTACGTCGGTGAGCTCGCGCTCAAGAACGTCTCCGGGCCCACGGCGCGGTCATTCGAAGTCTTCGCCGATCTAGGCGGCGCGAGCATTCGCAAGCGTTGCTTGTTCGCCGATTGCGACGCGGTCGAGGGTGGCTATTCGATGCAGGAGCCCATGCTCATCCGCGTGCTTGGTTTGCGCCAGGGCCAGACCTTGCCGATGTTGTACGGTAGCCCCGATCCGTATGCCGGCATCACTCCGTACGTGATTTCGATCAACGGCACCAAGTGCGATACGGTTGCCCCACAGATTTCCCTGTCTGCCGACAAGTCACTGATTACCTCGAGTGGTACTCTGACGCTCAGTGCCACGGCCAGTGACAACGTTGCCGTACGCAAGGTCGTTTTCCAGCGCGATGGCGTGGACATCGGCACGGACATCACTGCGCCATACAGCTTGGACGTCACCGCCGACGCCGCTCTGAATGGACGCCACGTCTTCACCGCCGTCGCCTACGACCCGAGCGGTAATACCGGGACCAGCAGCGGTGTGCGCGTGCTCACCGGCATCGGCAACAAGTTCTTCGGCACTGCGGCCACTACTGCCGTGGACTACAACTCGCTGCTCAGCTACTTCAACCAAATCACCCCGGGCAACGCCGGTAAGTGGGGCAGCGTCGAGGCGACGCGCGACCAGATGAACTGGGCCGAGCTCGATACGGCCTACCAATTTGCCAAGCAGAACGGCATTCCGTTCAAGCTCCACACGCTGATCTGGGGCCAACAGCAACCGGGCTGGATCGCGGCCTTGCCTGCCGATCAACAGCTCGCCGAAATCGAGCAATGGATCGCCGCGGCGGCGCAGCGCTACCCGGACGCGCAACTCGTCGACGTGGTCAACGAGCCGCTGCACGCGGTGCCGGCCTACAGCGCGGCCCTTGGCGGCGCAGGCGCTACGGGTTGGGACTGGGTGATCAAATCCTTCGAGCTTGCGCGCAAGTACTTCCCCAAGTCCGAACTGCTCTTGAACGACTACAACGTCGAAGCCACGGACAGCGCGGCGACGGACTACATCAATATCATCAATCTGCTCAAATCCCGCGGGTTGATCGACGGTATCGGTTTGCAGGCGCACTTCCTCGAACGCGCCGAGATCTCGGTCGTCGCAGCCAACCTCGATCGCTTCGCGGCGACCGGCCTGCCGATCTACGTCTCGGAGCTCGACCTCAACCTCGCCAATGACGCCAAGCAGGCCCAGAAGATGCGCGACCTGTTCACGCTGTTCTGGTCGCACCCGTCCGTGCTCGGTGTTACCCACTGGGGTTTCTTGCAGGGCAACATGTGGCAGCCGGACGCCTACCTCGTGCGCACGGATGGCTCGCGCCGTCCGGCTCTCGACTGGATCAACTGCTTCAAGGCGGGCGGCACCAATTGCCCGGTTCCGGACTACGTTCCGACGCCGCGCACCGGCGACAGCAGCGGCATCGTGCTGCAAGCCGAAGACTACGACGACATGCATGGCGTCGTGGCTGCGGGCGACGTGATTGCGTACATCGACAACGGTGACTGGGAGAGCTTCAGCCGCGTCGTCTTCGACAAGAACTGGGACAGTCTGTCGATCACCTACGCCAATGGTGGTTCGACGCCCACGACCGTCACCCTGCGTGGTGATAGCCTCAGCGGTCCGGTGCTGGCGACGGTGCAGCTGCCTCCGACCGGCGGCTGGAGCTCGAACAGCACGATCACCGTGCCGTTCTTCCCGATCAGCGGTGAGCGGAACGTGTTCGTTTCCTTCGGCGGCGGGGCCAATGTCGACAAGTTCAGTTTCAGTGCGCCCGCCGGTGTCGGCCCGAACTTGATCGCGAACGGCGAGTTCGAAGCCAACACCAACGGTTGGTACTCGTGGAACGGCACGCTCTCCACCAGCAATCAGTACGTGCTGACGGGTAGCCAAAGCTTGCGCTCCACCAACCGCAACGGTAACGGCCCGATCGCGACCAACATCACCGGCTTGGTCACGCCCGGTCGCAGCTACGACGTGGAGATGTGGACGACCGTCACTGGCGCCGCGGCCAACGTCAACGTCACCCAAGCCGTCAACTGCGGCGGTACGACCGCGTACTCTTGGTTGATCAACCCGGTCGCCGTACAGGTTGGCCAATGGTCGAAGCTCTCGGGCACGCTCACCGTTCCCGATTGCGTGCTCAACGACATCCAGATCTACGCCGAAGGCCCGAACGGCGGCGATATGTATCTGGATCACGTGTCGCTGCGCGCAAAAACGGCTTCGAACATCGTCGCCAACGGCACGTTCGAATCCGGCATCAGCGGTTGGTCCACGTACAGCGGTGTGGCTTCCTCCACCACCGCGCGTGCCCACAGCGGTACCCACAGCTTGCTGATCGGCAATCGTACGGGCAACGCGCCGGCGATGACCAATCTGACCTCGGTGGTTACCAAAGGTGCGAGCTACAACGCGAGCTTCTGGGTCTCGATCGGCAACGCTGCCAGTGCCAACGTGAACCTGACGCAGAAGGTCGTGTGCGACGGCGTGACCACCTACAGCTGGTTCGCCAATCCGGTGGCCGTCAACGACGGACAGTGGGTCGAACTGAAAGGCACGCTGAACATTCCCACGTGTGCAAACCTTTCGGAGTTCACGATCTGGGCAGAAGGACCTGGCGCGGGCGTCGACTTGTACGTGGACGACGTGAACGTCTCCATCCCAGTCATCACCAACTTGCTGACCGACGGCACGTTCGAGTCGTCACAGGGCAGTTGGTTCACCTGGGGTAGCGGCACGCTCGCGGTGACCGCGGCGCGAGCGCACAGCGGCTCGAAGAGCCTCTTGTTCTCGAACCGCACCGGCAACGGTCCGATCGCGCGCTCTTTGATGGGCATCGTTCAACCAGGCAAATCGTACACGGTCAGCATGTGGACCTCGATTGGCGGAGCTGCCAGCGCGCAAGTCAACATGACGTCTGCGCTCGGCTGCAACGGCACCGACTCCTATGCTTGGATCGTCAACCCGACCACGGTTGCAGACGGTGCCTGGGTGAAGATGACCGGTACGCTCAATGTCCCCAACTGCAACCTGACGAACGCGCTCGTCTACTTGGAAGGTCCGGGTGCCGGCGTCGACATGTACGTCGACGACGCGGTCGTGAGCCCGTGATGCTCGAAACGTACTAGTCCGCGAAGCGCGTCACGCGCGCACGCGACAAACGGCGCGCAGCCGGTGCTCACCGATAGCCGAGGTGACACCCGCTGCGCGCAGCTCTTTTGTGCGCACGGAGTGGCGTGTGCACGAGTGGGGCAGTGTGCAGCTCTGTTCAGGTGCACTCACGTACCAGACGTTTGCCGAGAGTTCAGCTACTGCTGACATTCACTCGTCGAGGGAGCCTCGCGAGAGCCGGCGTCGTACTCGAGAGTGCGACATCGGCACCGGGCAACATGACAGGACTGCTGAGCTCTCCGCGTAAACGCCCTCGGGCATCGGCCAAGCTGACCGGCTCACTCGTGAGCGCGCTACTATTTGCTGGCTGCGGCTCGCGCTTTACCAGTGGCACGTACGAGAATGCGGGAGCGTCGAGCGCAGGTGGCGGAAGCGGCAGCGGGACTGCCTCGTTTGCAGGTGCCGCCGGCGACGCTTCGACCGCAGGAGATTCGTCCCACCGCGCAGGCAACGGTGGAGCGCCGTCGATGGCTGGAGCTAGCGCACACGCCGGCACTGAAGCTCATTCGGGTCGGGCTGGCGACACTTCGCGCGCGGGCGCGGGAGCAACTGGTGGCATCGTTCTTGGAACGGGCGGAATCAGCGGGACCGCTGGCACCTTCAACCCGACGGGTGGAGCCGGCGGAACGCTCGCGACAGGCGCAGCGGGTGGCGCCGGAACCGGCGGCGCTGGCGCGGGTGGCTGGAGCCCCTGCACGCCGACGCTGATGATCGACGACATGGAGGACGGCGACGATCGCAGTTGCCCGAACCAAGGCCGCAACGGTGAGTGGTGGGCCTCCAACGGCACGACCACCGGCACGACCGAACCGCCGAAAACCGGAGAATTCCCCGCCTATGCGCTCGGTTCGGATGCCCGCGTTCATAGCAACTACGGCATGCGCTTGTCGGGCAAAGGCTACGGTCACACCGATGCTGATTGGGCGTCGATTGGTTTCAACCTAGTCGACAACAACTCCTACGACCTCACTCCGTATCAAGGTCTCGCCTTCTACGCGAAGAGTAAGGCGGCAGCGATCACCGTGCACGTCGAGTTTGCCACCGACACGACGACCGCCACGAGCGAAGGTGGCGCATGCCAGACCAAGTGCAACGATCACTGGTCGAAGTCCGTCAGCGTGGACGGTAGCTGGCACGAGTTCAGCGTTCCATTCTCGACGCTTGCGCAAGAAGGTTGGGGCGTGCAACCAAAAGATTTGGCGCACACACGCTTCGTCTTCTTCGGCTTCGTCGGGACTGACGGCGGTCCAGCCGAGTTCGAATTCCTGATCGACGACGTGCGACTGTACTGAGAATCTCGCTCGATTCGTGGCGCAGGACGCGGCGGTTTGCCGCCCTGTCGTGGCACTTTGGGACAGCCCAACTCCGTGGCTGGTGTCCGCGGTAGATTGGATTAATCTATCGAATATCGATCATGATGGGTCGGGGTCTGCGAGTGATTGTCACTCTCGCTGCGCTGCTGGTGCCCGCCAGCGCGCTCGCGCGCGGCGGACACGGGCACGCTGGCCATTGTGGTCACGGGCACGCCGGGCACGCGGGCTTCGGTCGACACGGCTCGGTTGGCAACGGTTCCAGGAACGCGAACTATCCCTGGCTCGCAGTTGGGCGTCCCTTCCCCTGGCTGCCTGCACCGTTCGTCGTAACCGGCGGGCAGTTCATGCAGTGTTCGGGGGAAACCATTGCCCCCGGCGCAAGTCCACAAACCGTGCGGCGAGCGTGTGGTGAGCCCACGCTGATGCAACGCTCACAACGCTCGACGCCCACGGGCAAGCAAATCGTCGAAGTTTGGTCCTACGCGCGTCCAAACCAAATCACGCGCAATCTGCGTTTCGAGAGCGGTGTGGTCGCGTCGATCGACACGGTGCACCGACCGAATCGCTGAAGCGGACGTATCGAGCGGGAGAGTGGGGCGCCCGCAGGGCGCGCAACGCACCTCGTGCTGCGCCAGTGCTGCTCGCGGCCGTCCGCTCGCGCGTCACTGCCCGCGGCGTGTCAGTCGAGTCCGCGCTTACCCGGGGACCAATAGGCTTTCACCCATTGCCCCGCGTGCGCGATTGGCTCGATCTTCAGCCGTTTTCGGAGTGTTTGAATCGATCGCGCCTTGCCGGTGAGGACCAACCTGCGTGCCGAATCCTGGGCGAGCACGGCACGCACACGGGCCTCGACCTCCGTCAGCTGAGCATCCTCACCACGGCGTTCCACGAGCTCGAAGCTCGGCAACTCGAGCGCATCGAGCACGCTGCGGCTCTCGTTCGCGTTCGTCACTTCGAACACGAACGAGAGACCATTCGTCGCGCCCCGCGACTCGAGCAACGCGCGCGCGAGGCCGAACGACGTCTCGTCGCCGAACAAGGCAAGTGGGCCGGATTCGGGCGCCAGCGCGAGCGAGCCCCTCGGCCCGAACGCAAACACGCGGTCGCCTTCGTTCACGTTCCGGGCCCAGCGCGCGCTCGGACCATCACCATGGAGATAAACCAACACGCTCAGGGCGCCGCGCGCGGTATCGAACGAAAAGGGCGTATACGTACGCGTGCCGCCGTCGCAGGCGAGTTGCACTTTGTCCCCGGGCGAGAAACGACCGCCGCGCAGCGCTTCGCACACGAAATCGATGCGCTCGAAGTGCTCGGAGAGCCGAGTCACGCGCGACACCGTAAACTCGCGAAACACCAGCTTCTTCAGCGAATCGCCGATGACCTTTCCGAAATTTGGCATCGCTCAGAGCGTAGCTGCGCCGACGCCGCGCGCTCGCACTCCATCGCTCGTTTCACGTTACTTAACGGAGCTGCACGCCAGCTCCGATTTCCCGCCTCGTCGCTATTGTTGACAGATGGGTCAATAAATGGCGAGATGCTGCTCGTGGCAGGGCGTCCCCGCAATTTCGACGAAGAACAAGTGCTGGACCAGGCGATGTTCTTGTTCTGGAAGAAGGGCTACGAGGCCACGGGGGTTGCCGATCTCGAACGAGCTACCGGCCTCGGGCGGCAGAGCTTGTACGGTGCATTCGGTGACAAACGCGCGCTGTTCCTGCGCATCGTCGAGCGCTACTTCGAGCGCGTGGTCAAGCCGTACGTGGTGGATGTGCTCGACGCGCCGGGCTCGGGGCGCGCCAACTTGGAGCGTATCTTCGAACAGTGGCAAGCCGCGGCCGAGGCAGCGGAGTTTCACGGCTGCTTGGTGGGTAACTCGGTTCCGGAGTTCGGCGCCAAAGACAGCGAGATGTCCGACATCTTGCGCCGCAAGCTCGAGCTGATGGAAGCGGCCTTCATGCGCGCGCTGCGGCGAGCGAAACAAGCCGGTGAGGTGAACCCGACGTTGGACGCGCGCGCGACCGCTCGTTCGTTGCTCACGATTGCGCAGGGGCTCGCGGTCGTTGCGCGCGTCAATCGTGAACCCAGTTTCGTGCGCGGCGTGCTTCACGCGGCGCGCCGACTCTTGGACTAGCTTCTTTCGTATGCTCAATTATTGACCGATCTGTCAAAAATAGGAATAGCCATGGAAAATAACGAAATTCACGGGGTATCAGGCAAAGTTGCGCTCGTGACGGGGGGCACCACGGGCATCGGTCGGGCGACGGCCGAGCTGCTGCATCAACGGGGCGCGCGCGTCATCATCACCGGCCAAAACGCGGACACGCTCGCAACGGCTCGCCGCGAGCTGCCTTCGGAGATCGCGGTAGTGCAAGCCGACGCTCGCTCCGTGGCAGATGCGGAGCGCCTGGCGAGCGAAGTGAAGCAACGCTTCTCCAAGCTCGATATCGTGTTTCTCAACGCGGGCATCGCGCAGCTTGCGCCGTTCGATGCGGTGACGGAGAGCTTTTACGAGGAGCACATGAACGTGAACGTCAAGGGTGTCGTGTTTACTCTGCAAAAGCTACTGCCGCTGCTCGGCAGTGGCGCCTCCGTGATCGTGAACACCTCGGTTGCCGATCAACGTGGCGCGCCGATGATGTCGATCTACTCGGCGACCAAAGGGGCGGTCGCCGCGCTGGTGCGTTGCCTGGCCGTGGAGCTCGCGCCGCGCGGCATTCGCGTCAACTCCGTATCTCCCGCGACCATCCTCACCCCCATCCAAGCGAAATTCGGGCTGCCCCCCGATGTTGCCGCCGCCAGCGCCAAACACTACAGCGAGCGCATTCCCCAAAAGCGCTTTGGAAATGCGGAAGAAGTGGCGAGTGCCGTGGTCTTCTTGGCTTCGCCGGCCGCATCTTACATCACGGGCGTCGAGCTGCCGGTCGATGGCGGTCTGACGATCTCGTAAACGCGCTTGCTCGCAAGCGGCCTGTCTGAATTCGACCCGAACGCTCTTGGGTCAAATCGGCCGGCTCGATTTCGACCCGAACGCTCTTGGGTCAGATCGGCCGGCACGAATTCGACCCGAGCGCGGGTGGTCGCGTCGGGCACTCGGCGTTCCAGAGAGGTGCGATGCTGGATTGGGAGCGCCCACTCTCTCGAAATTCTCGAAGGGCCGACGAGCTGACCTGCGCGTCGGAGGGGAGCGGCGGCGAACGCCGGAGACGCTTAGTTTTCGCGCTTTCCGCGGCCTTTTTTGGTGCTTTGGGGCAGCGACGTATGCGGGCTCGTGACGAGCTCGTGTGCGTCGTTGTCGCCGCGGCGCAGGCGCTGAATGCCGGCGTAGGCGATCATCGAGGCATTGTCGGTGCAGGCTTTGAAAATCGGAACGACGACGCGGATGCCGTGCTCTGCGGCTTGCGCGGCAGAGCGCTCGCGCAGTTCGCGATTGGCGGCGACGCCACCCGCGAGCACGATGGTGTCGACTTTTTGAGCGCGCGCGGCTTCGAGCGTTTTGAAGATCAGCGTGTCGACGACGCGGCGTTGGAAGGCGGCGCACACGTCACGCAGCGTTTGCTCGTCTTGGGGGATGCCGTGCTCGGTCACCCAGCGCAGCATGTTGCTCTTCAAGCCAGAAAAGCTGAACTCGAGCGAACCGCGGCGGCGCATCGGCCAAGGGATGTCGATCGCGTCTGGATTGCCCTCCTTGGCGAGCTTGTCGATGATGGGCCCGCCGGGGTAGCCCAGGCCGAGCAATTTACCGACTTTGTCGAAGCATTCACCGGCGGCGTCGTCGCGCGTGGCGCCGAGCTCGGTCACGCTTTCGAGCTCGGGGCCCGTGACGCGATACAGCGCGGTGTGACCGCCCGAAGCGAGCAGCGCCACGAACGGGTACGTTGGCGGCGCCTGCTCGGGAGCACCCGGAAATTGCAGAAACACGGCCAGCAGGTGGCCGACCAAATGATCGACTCCAACCAGCGGCTTTTCCAGCGCAAATGCCAAGCCTTTGGCCGCTTGCACGCCGACTAGCAGCGCGCCGGTGAGGCCCGGTCGGCAAGTGACCGCAATGCCGTCGATGGCGCTCGGCTCGAGGTTGGCTTTGCGGAACACCTCTCGAATGACCGGGCGCACGTTGCGCAAATGATCGCGTGAAGCGAGCTCGGGCACCACGCCACCGTATGGTGCGTGGAGCTTGATTTGACTGTGAACCGAGTCACTGACGACTTTGCCGTCCTCGCTGACGAGGGCGGCGGCGGTTTCATCACACGAGGTTTCGATACCGAGGACCAACATGATTCAAGATGGGGGAGGAAAGCCGCAACCGCCTTCCTCTTCGGGCCGGGTCAGGTCTTTGGGGTTGAGGTGAAAGAGCGCAAATCCAGGGGTCTCCGCCGCCGGGGCGTTGGGGGCTGCCGCGGGCATGGGCTTGAACAAGCGAAGCTCGACGTAGTTATTCTTCATCAACGACACGACGGCGACCATCGTGCCTTGGCAGGTCGAGTCCACCCAGGCGAAGAAGTCGTGGTCGTGCCCTTCGCCGAAGACGAGGGCAGAGAGCACGTCGTGTTGTAGCTCGGGAATCGCGCGCAGCCGTGCGTTCTGAAACAGCACCTGTGGTGAATCGGGCGTGCTGCAAATCCCCATGGGATCGTTGCTGCTCAGGAAGCCAGGCTCGGTGGGAAGCTTGTCGACGTCCAAGGTGAGCGCGAGGGGGAGCGTCGAGGAAGAACCTTTTTCGACGAAGCCTGCTTGGAACAAGGTCAGGCCGATCGTGCCGCAGTAGGCTTGGCCGGGCTTGCTCGTGAAGCCTTCGAGATCGCCGCAACTCACCGCCGAACTCGCGCTCAGCACGAGCAGCATGCTCAACGCGCGCGGCAAGCGGAGCAAAGGCAGGGTGAGTGGTGCTTGGGACATCAAAGCCGCTGGAGTAGAGCCTGGGCTTTGGCTTTTACCCTGGGTTCTGGGTCGCTGTCATGGCTCACCTCGAGCACTCGCTTGGCAGAGGTCGGATCGACCGAAACCAGGGCTTCTAGCGCCGCCTCGCGCACGAGCGCGAAGGGATCTTTGCTGGCGCGTTGGCTGAGCGCGGCGACCGCCGCCGCGCTCGGTTTGCCTGCAGCGACGCGTCCGAGCGTCGTCGCTGCCAGGGCGCGCAGCGCCCAGTCAGGCTCGACCTCGAGCAGCGAGATCACCGCGGCTTCGGCCTTGGGATTCGAGGCGTCGAGGGCCGCGAGCGCAGCGCGCCTGACTGAGCCGAGCTCGTCTTTGAGGGCTTCGGCGACCGCCGCTTTGGCCGCCGGCTCCTCACGCTCGCCGAGAAAGCGCAGCGCGAACAGCCGTACCTCGGGTGAGGGGTGACGCGCGAGCGCGCTGAAGGTCGGCAAGAGGGCCGCTCCCAGCGCGCGCGCAAGCGCCTCGAGACGCGCTCGCTCGGCAGGGGTGAAGTCAGCATTGTCGGTCAGTGGCGCGAACGGCAGTTGCCCGGGATCCACGACCAGCAGTGAGGCCACGCTTCGCGCGCGCTCGGGGGACACCGCCGCGGCTCGGCCGAGCGCGAGTCCGAGCGCGCTCGACAGTTTTTCGAGGGCGGCCACGCGCTCGCCGCCCGAGTAACCGCTCGGTCGCAGTCCGTCGATGACTCGCCGTACGTCGAGCGCGCCCTCCGGTGCAGGCAGCAGCTCTTTGGGTTTACGGTAGCTGCCGCTGGCCCAAACCAGCGCGGCATCGCCACCCGCGTGCGACACGAGCGGGTCGGAGCTCGCCAAAGCGTCCGCGATGGCGCGCGGGGCGCTCGCCGAGCTGAGTCGTGCAAGGCTCAGCACGGCCAGCGCCGCGAGGCTCGAATCGCTCGCTTCGACCAGCTCCGCGAGCACGTTTTCTTGCGCTTTTTGTGCGGCTTCGGCCAAAGCGAAGGCCGCGGCCGCGCGCGGCAAGGGGCCCGCTTCTGCTTGACGCAGTAGCTTCGATGCCTGCGCGATGCCTGCGCGAGAACCGATCGACGATAGCCCGATCAGCCCCAGCGCGCTCACTTCTGCGGAGTCGCTTCCGGCGAGCGCCGTCAGTAGACGTTCGGCGCGGGGCGAACGCATGCGCGCAACGCTCCACACGGCTGCGAGTAGCACCGGATCCGATTCACCTGCGGTGACCCGCCCAGATGAAACCAACAAGCTCTCGAAGCGCGGGACGAGCGCCGGGTCGCGCAGCATGCCGACGGCCAACATCGCGCGCGTGCGGAGCTCGCTGTCGGCGTTGCCCGTGGCGTACGAAAACAGCGTCGGTCCGGCGCTCTTGTTTTGCACGTGCGACAACAGCGTGATCGCGACCTCCTGCTCGGCCTCGCGTGGATCGCCCAGCGCGTCGAGCAAGGGTTTGACCGCGCGTTCACCCAGACGATCCAGCGCGACTCGCGCGACCTCCGCGTCTTTCGCTTGCTCGCTCTTTTCACGCTCGAGCAGCGGATAGGCGAGCGCGCCGTACACTTCCAACAACAATTGCCGGTAAATCGGCCGTTCTGGGCTGTTCAGCGAAAGTGGCAGCAAATCGCGCTCGAGCGACTCGAGCGTGCCTCGTCCCAAGTTCACTTGCATGCTCAGCCGCGCGGCCTGGCTGATCAGCTCTTCGTCCGGAGACGCGCGGATCACCCGGCGCAGGAGCATGTCCGCGTCGTCCGCTTCCCCTTGGCCGAGCAAGAGCTCGGCCAGCTCCAAATAAACCGGAAACAGGCGCTCGTTCTTGCTGATGGCTTGCCGGAACTCGCTGATCGATTTGGCGATGTCCTGCCGCTTTCGATACATCTCGCCGAGCTTTTTGTGCCCCTCGGCGTCGTCGGGGCTGAGCTCGACGGCGCGCGCCGCGTAACGCACGGCTTCGTCGTCTTGGTACAGCTCGGCGGCATAGCTCGCCATGCGCTGGTAATATTCACGGGCGCGTTTGGGGTCGCTCTCGGCGAGCTTCTCGAGTACGCCGATCGCCGCTCGCAGCTTGTGTTCGAGTACGAGCACGCGTTCCAAAGAGTTCAAACTCTCGACGTCACCCGGTGCGGCTTCGATCACGCGCCCGAGGACGCGCTCGGCCTCTGGATAGCGACGCAGCCGCAAGTGCGCTTCCGCGAGCAAGCGCCCTGCCTCCAAATCAGGCGGCTTTTGCGCCAAGCGCCGCTCCAAACCGGGCACGCGCTGGCTGAGTTGTCCCTCCAGGTTGTAGAGGGTGATGATGTGCTGGCGGGCCTCACGCGCGAGCGTTGGATCGCTTTGCGCTTCGCGGATCAGCTCCTCCCAGATCTTGCGCGCTTCTTCGAACTGCGCAGACTTGCCTTCACGGGTGCCGCTGGTCACGCTGGTGCGTTCGAGCGCGAGGGCGTACGCCTTTCGGTAGCGTGGCTGCTTGGGTGACAGCTTGGCCGCCTCCGCGAGCGCCGTCAGCGCCTCCTTGGGCATGTCGTGCTCCAAGTACAGCTCACCCAAAATCTGCAAGGCGCGCGAGCGATCGGGGACGACCGCTTTGATGCGCTGCCAAGTCGCGAGCGCCTTCTTCTTGTCGCCGTCTTGCCAGTAGCGTGTGCCCAGCTCGACCAAGTGTTCGGGATCGGCGGCGTTGCTGCCGGCCAAGCGCTGCAATAGCGAGAGCGCGCGCTCTTTTTCGTCGACGCGCTCGTAGAAGTCGACCAGCGCGGCCAGCGTTTCCTCGTCGTTTTGCGAGCGCGCTTCGAGCTCTTGCAAGCGCGCGAGGGCCTTCTTGCGATCGCCGCGGGAGATCAGCGCTTCTGCCAGTTGGAACACGAAGTCGGGATTGCGCGGCGCGGCCTTGATCAGCGCGTCGTATTCGCCGATGGCCTGCTCCAAATCGCCGCGCACTTCGAGCAAGTGCACGACCTTGAGGCGCGTGGCCAAATCCTTGCCGTCTGCAGCCAGGGCGCGCCGGTACGCGGCCAGCGCTTTTTCGACCTGGCCCGTTTCTTCGTATAGCGCGCCCAGCGTGCGCAAATCTTCGGCCGAAGCGCTGGCGCGCTTCTCCATTTCGGAGATCAACTCGGGTAGGCGGTCTCGCTGACGGTAGCTGTCGACGATGGCGAGCGCGATCTCCCGGCGCACGCCCGATTCACCCGCGAGCGAGAGCGCGCGGCGGTACTGGGTGAGCGCTTCCTCGCGCTTGCCCAATTTTTCCAGCGCTTTGCCGTAGTCGCGCAGCGCGGGAGCGAGCACGCGATTGTCGCCCGTGGCTGCTTGCACGACGGTCTTGTATTCGGCAGCAGCGCGTTCGTACGCGCCCCGGGCCAAGAGTTCACGGCCGAATTCCGCGCGCACGATGAACGAGCCGCCCGCGCGCTTCACGAGCTGCTCGTGGTAACGCTTGGCCGCGTCGTAGTCTTTCGAGTCGAGGCACAGCCCGAGCAAGGTGCGCAACACTTGCTCGCGATCCGCGTCGTCCTTGAGCGCGGGCAAAGCTTGTTCGAAACGCGTCCTCGCGCTGGCCTTGTCCCCGCGCTCGTTCAACATGCGCGCCAAGGCAACGACCGCGATCGGATTCTTTGCGTCCTCGCCGATGGCGCGCTCATAGGCCGTCTGAGCGCGTTCCGGGTGCCCCTCGAGCTTCTCGAGACCGGCGATTGCGACCAACGCGGCGTAGCGCGCCGCGCCTCCGGTCTCGGCGCGCCGCGCGAGGTCGGCGAACAAGGCGTCGAGTTTGCCGTCGCGTTCGCGATACAAATCGAGCAAGCGCTGGAGTGGGAAGTCCGCGCCCGGTTGGGCCAGCACGATCCCCGTGTAGCGTTGGATCAAGGCCTCGCTGCTGGGGCCTTTGTTCTCCGGCTTGTCCGCCTTGCGAGCGTCGGACGGAGGCGCAGACGGGCTGGAAGGCGCGGGCCGCGGAGCTGCCGACGGGCCGGTGCCCGTGGTTGCCGGCTTGGGTCGGGCGGGCAGAGCTGGGGCCGGCGGGTGAGCCGTTGGCTTGGGCTTTTTGCTCCTCCCCTCAGGATTGAACTCGGCCTGCGCGGCGTGCGCTGAAAAAAGCAGCACGGCGACCGGCCAGAACCGGGCGTAGGCACGAAGACTCACTCTCAATAGAGTACGCGCGGCGCGCGAATGGCGCCACCCGGCGTGGTCTCGTGGTATGCCCCTCGGCGCAATGACCGGGTCTGAGCCGGATTTCGACGAAAAACCAGCGGGTGAGGCGGAACAAGAGGACGAGGAGCTGGACTCCTCTCCAGACTCCGAGGAGCCCGAGCACGACGGTGACGAACCGCCCGAGCCGGCGGAGCTCCACCCACAACCCGACGAGGATCGCTGGGGGATCGGTAGCCGCGTCCTCGCGCTGAGCGCGTTGCTCGGCAGCGCGCTGCTCGTTTGGACGCAATTCGCGTTTCGCTCGCGCTGGATCGCCGACTTCATTCAGGACAACAAGCTCGAGTCGCCTGATCAGCGCATGGATCTCGTTGCAGGCTTCGTGGGCGGCCTGGCGCTCGGTGGAGCGGTCGGTGCTGCTGCTCTGGCGTACCTGTGGAACAAGCGGCGCTCGTGGCAGATCGCCGAGCAATGGGCGTGGTTCGTCTCGCCGTTGATCGCGCTGCCGATCATGCCGATCGTGTTTCGCTACAAGCCGTGGCAGAACCGGCATCAAGCGCTGCTGCTCGTCGCGCTGTTCGGAGCGCTCGTGGTCGAGACGCTCTTGGTCCGCTCGTTGTCGTCCGTGCCCGAGTCGGTGCGCTCGTGGTGGGCGGGAGTGCGTGAACAGCTGCCGCCGGCCTTGCACCGCCAAGGGCCACGCGGAGCCGTGATCGCCGGAGCGCTCGGATATGCGCTGTTCATGAGCTTTTACTTCGTGCGCTGGCACTACAAGCTCAGGACTCACAACTTCGATCTGTCGATCAACAACAACCTGATCTACGGCGGATTACACGGGAAGTTCCTCGAGAGCACGGTCGTCTTCCCGACCGAGCCGGGTAAATACCTAGCCAATCACGCCAAGTTCGGCACGTACCTCTTCCTGCCCATCTACGCGTTGTTTCCCAAGCCCGAAACGCTGCTGGTGCTGCAGTCGTTCATGCTCGGGCTGAGCGCGCTACCGTTGTATGGGTACGCGCGCCGCCACGTGTCCGACGCGATGGCCGCAGCCGTCGCATTGGTCTTCCTGTGCTACTACCCGATGCACAGCGCGAACTTCTCGGAGTTCCAAAACGTCCCGATCGCGACGTTCTTCTTGTTCAGCTTGGTGTGGGCGGCCGAGACGCGTCGTTGGCTGCTTTGCGGCCTGGCCACGGCTGCCGCGTTGCTCTTGCGTGAAGACATTCCGATCGGCGTGGCAGTGGTCGGCGGCTTCCTGCTGCTTTCGGGCTATCGCTCGTTCCCGGGCTTCGTCATCGCCATCTCGGCGCTGACCTACTTCGTGTACCTGCGCTTTCACGTCATGGATGACGCGGGCGAGTGGTGGTACCCGAACATGTACAAGGACCTCTGGGCCGACGGCGAGAAGGGCTACAAGAGCGTGATCAAGACGCTCATCACCAACCCACTTTTCGTACTGAACAAGCTGGTGGTCGAGAAGAAGCTCCTCTACCTGCTGCATTTGTTGGTGCCAGTCGCGTTTCTGCCTGCGCGCCGCTGGTATTTGTGGGCCGCCTTCGTGCCCGGCGTGTTCCTGACGTTGCTGGTCACGAACTACGATCCGCCCACGCTGTTCTCGTTCCACTACGTGATGCACTGGGCGCCGTACCTGTTCTTGGCCGTGCCGCTCGCGCTCGAGGCCCTGGGCAAGAGCTTGGATTCGGGTTTGATTCGCATGCGCGCGGCCGCCATCACGATGGTCTGCGTTTCGCTCGTGCTCACCTACAATTACGGCGCCTTCGCCGCTCGCGCGAACTCGCTCAAGGGCGGCTATAACTACATCGACTTCGGCTTCGAACCGCGAGAGGCCGAGCGCTACGAGCGCTTGCAATCTTTGGTCGCGCTGATCCCGAAGGACGCCTCGGTGGCTGCCACCGAGACCGTCGGACCGCACGTCTCTTCGCGGGTGAAGATGTTCACCATGCGTCACGGTCCGATGGGCGCCGAGTGGGTGCTGGCATCGAGTAAAGAGCTCAAGCTGTCGCGCACCAAACCGACGTTGAAGGCGGCGCTCGAGAGCGGACAATACGGCGTGGTCAAGCGCGTCGCGGAGTTCGTGCTGCTCAAAAAGGGCGCAAACACTTCACAGAACGCGCAGCTAGTACTCGACTGGCAGCTTTGAGCACCCCCGAAGCAGGCGGAGCCCCAGCGGCAAAAACCGGCTTGAAGAAGCGGCTGGGTCCGCTGTTCATGACCATCGCGCTGGCGTTCGTGGCCTATTCCGCCTGGGATTTGGCGCATCGCTGGCAAAAGACGAGGGTCTCGCTCGAGCTATCGTGGGCGCTGCTCTCCGTCGTGCCGCTCGGGTTCGGTTGTTTGATTCAGGGCCGCGGTTGGATCGCGTTGATCGAGCGCATGACGGCGCGGCGCGTGCCGCGTGGTCCGGCGCTCTCGCTGTACATGGACTCGCAGCTCGCTCGCTACACGCCCGGCATGGTCGGCTTGCCCTTCGTGCGCATGGCGGGCGCGGCTCGGCTCGGTGTGTCCGCGGTCTCGGTCGGATCCTCGGTTGGCCTGGAGATGCTCTCTTGGACGGCGGTCGGCGGCGGTATCGGATTTGCGTCGCTCTTGTGGTTGCCTCCGAGCAGCGGCTTGATGGCCCTGCTCGGCGCCTGGGCGATCCCGATCGTGCTCGGATTTACCGCGATCGTGATCGTGCTGTCGTGTATCGATCGCAAGCGATTGCCCGCGTTCGTCGTGCGCGTACTCAAGGTCGACGGAGAGGGCCCGCTCGTGCCGTTCGCCCTACTTTTTGCCCACGTTTTCTATTGGGCGAGCTGGGCGGTGCACGGCTTCTTGTTGTCGCGCGCGTTCGGCGCAGCGCCGGGGCTCGCGCTCTCGACCTCGGGGTTGTACGCGCTCGCGACCGTGGGCGGCTTCGTGGCGCTGGCCGCGCCCGCGGGCGTCGGTGTACGCGAAGCGATTCTGTCGATTAGCTTGGCGCCTGCGGTGGGCAGCGCGCCCGCGCTGGCCATCGCGGTCGCGTCGCGTGCGGCGTCACTCGTCGCAGACGTGGCGGCCTGGGCCGTGCTCAAGCGCTGGGCACGAGTTCGCGCGTGAACTCGGTCGCCCCGGGGGTTGCGATGCTGGATCTCGACCGCCCAAAAGACAACGCGCAGCTCCGCGCTTCGTTTGGCGCCACCTGACGCGCCGCGCGCGGCTCTACGTGTGCATCACCGGGACGCGCGCTTCACCGTGCGGCATACCCGGGCCGAGCACCGCGATTTCGTGCACGGCTTCACGCTTGAGCACGTATGGCAGCTCGTTGCGCGACAAGTGCACGATCAACTCGGCGATCAAGCCCGTGGCCAAAATCTGCACGCCGACGACGATCAGCAGTACGGCCAGGATCAAGAGTGGGCGATGCCCGATCGATTGCCCCATGAACCAGATGGCGCACAAATAGCCGAAGATCAAGAGGCCGATCGCCAAGGTGAGGGTGCCGAAAGCGCCGAAGAAATGCGCGGGGCGCCGGCCATAGCGCAGCAAGAACACCACCGTGAGCAAGTCCATCAAGCCGCGGAAGAAGCGCCCGCCGCCGAATTTGGAGTAGCCGAAGCGGCGAGCGTGGTGTTCGACAGCGATCTCGCCGATGCGAAAGCGTTTCCAATGCGCGAGCACGGGCACGAAGCGATGCAGCTCGCCGTACAGGCGCACGTTCTTGAGCACCACGTCGCGGTAGGCTTTGAAGCCGCAGTTGACGTCGTGCAACTTCACGCCGGTTGCGCTGCGCACGAGCGCATTGAACACGCGCGAAGGCAGGACCTTGGTGATGGGATCGTTTCGCTTTTGCTTGTAGCCGGAGACCAAATCGAAGCCCTCCTCCAGCTTGGCTAGGAAGCGGGGAATCTCTTTGGGATCGTCCTGCAAATCCGCATCGAGCGTGAACACGATGCTGCCGCGCGCGCGCGTGAAGCCGGCGGCGAGCGCTGCGCTCTTGCCGAAATTCCCTTGCAGCTCGAGCAAGCTGACCTGCGAATGCGCGGCCACCAAGCGTTCGGCGACTTTGACCGAGCCGTCGGTGCTGCCGTCGTCGACGAACACGACTTCGAAGGTTTCACCGGCGGCGAGCGTGGGCGTCACCGCTTCCGCGATGCGGCGGTACAGCTCTTCGAGCGTGGCTTCCTCGTTCATGAATGGGATCACGAACGAAAGCTTCGGGATTGCAGGCGTCGGCATGAGCAGTCGGACGCGGAAGGTGCCTCAGGCTCCGGGCTCGGGCAAGGAATTCAGGGTGGGGCGGCGCTGCCCGCGAGCTTCAGCACAGAATAGCCGGAATTTTGGTAGATGACGGGTAGGTTCTCGAAACGCCGTTCGCCTCCGCGCCGCAGCACCATGTAGTCCGGGTGATATTTGCTCACGATCCGCGCCAAGCGCTCCGGGTCGATGGAGCCGTAGCCAGCCATGTCCCCGGAGCCCTTCACTTCGCGGCCGGTCACGTCGCACAGGCGCTCGTACCACTCCAAGAGCTCGGTCGGGATCAGCGGCACGGCCTTCCAGTCGACGACGATCGCGCGTTGGCCCAAGAAGCGCGCTCCTTCGAGATCTGGCGGCGTCAAATAGATGGCATCCTTGGGGGATTTTTCGCGCAGCCAGCGATAGAGCTCGTCGTTGCGCCCGCCGTCTTCCTTGAGCAAGGTGGACTTGGCGCGCGCTACTTCCAACTTGTCGGGGACCACGCGGTAGAGCTGGTACGCGCCGAGTAACAGCGGGCAAAAGATCAGCAACTGTTTGAGCTCGCCCACCAATGACGCCTGAGCGGGGACGAAACGAACCACTGCGTCGAGCGCGAGATCGACGACGCGCAACAACAGCACCGCGCCGAGCAACACCAGCATCAGGTTCGGGATCGGCGCGTTCTCTTTGCCGCGCCAGAACACGCCGAACACGCCCATGCCTGCGGCAATCAGGCCGATCGCGACGGCCGGGTAGTGGCGGGTGATCGACGGCTTGGCCAGCGCGTGCGCAAGC
>Ga0164307_10000052_pt1 | contig 50952 bp, 42 predicted proteins | sample Whisoiple_243_MG_FD_110214 | JGI IMG/M metagenome (GOLD analysis project Ga0164307, IMG submission 110214) | Soil microbial communities amended with fresh organic matter from upstate New York, USA - Whitman soil sample_243_MG | ecosystem: Environmental > Terrestrial > Soil > Unclassified >...
CGACTGAGCGGACACATTCGATTGCCAAAGTCGTCACATCAGCGAGGCGATGATTCCGTCCGCCAGGAGCCACTGGGATTTCGGGATCGAAACCTGCGGACCGTTTAGTTTGAGCTTCCCTTGGGTGACGAGGCGATCCCGGGCGCGGGCGCGTTCAGGGGTCCACAGGTCGGTGCCGAGCTCTGCGGCGGCATGCTCGAGATCGAGGCCCTCGGCCAAGCGCAGGCCGAGCATGATGCGCTCGGCGAGCGCGGTCTCGGGCGGGATGATTTCGTGGTTCGCCACGAGCGGCCCGACTCGCGAAAGGTCGGCTCCAGCGTAGTGGGATTTGGCGGCCAGGTAGCGTTCCGGGGCAGGCGTGTTGCGATAGCGGTAGCGGTGCGAGCCGGCTTGCAGAGTCCCCCAAGCACCGCAGCCGAGCCCCAAATACGAGCGCCCCACCCAATAGCCGATGTTGTGCCGGGAGCGCGCGCCGGCCTTGGCATAGTTGCTGACTTCGTAGTGTTCGAAGCCGGCGCTCTCCAAGGTCGCTTCGACGGCTTGGAAGGAGTCTGCGACGGCCGCTTCGTCCAAGAGCGGGAGTTTGCCCCTGCGAGCGAGCGCGCCGAATTGGGTGCCGGGCTCGATCGTGAGCGCGTAGGCGCTGAGATGGGTCGTGCCGAGCTCGCTCATGATTTGGGCTTCGCGCGCGGCTGCGTCCGCTCCTTGCCCGCTCACCCCAAAAATAAAATCAGCGGACACTCGCGGCATGCCACTATCGATCGCGTCGCGCACCGCGGCGAGGCCGGACTCGACGTCGTGCAAGCGACCGAGGAACTGCAGTCGCTCGGCGTCGAGCCCCTGCACTCCGATGCTCACGCGGTTGACGCCCACCTGTTGTAACGCGCGCCCGCGTTCGACGTCGAAGCTCGTGGGGTTGCATTCGACGGTGACTTCCAGATCTTGCGCCGCATTGGGCAGCAATTCGCGAATGCGCGCGAGCACGCGGCCGAGCTCCGCGGGCTCCCAGAGTGAAGGCGTGCCGCCGCCGAAGAACACGCTGACCAAGCGCACTTCCCCGAGGTTTTCGACCCGACGCTCGAGCTCGGCGATCACGGTATCGGCATAGGCCGCGTGAGGGAGCGCGGGGCGCTCGGCGGCTACGCTCAAAAAGTCACAATAGGGGCACTTTTTGAGGCACCAAGGAAAATGCACGTAAACGCCGAGATCGATCGCGCTATCCGGCGCGGGCGCTTGCGTTACCTTCGGAGTGAGAGTCACGGCCTGGAGCGTGACTCGGGCTCCGGCCGAAGAAAAGGCGGGACTTTCGCGGCGGCCGTGGCGCCAGGGAATTCTCGCGAATCCGCTGGTGTAAATGTGAAAATCTGAGGTTAAGGTCCGCTCACGGATGGAACGCGCGCAGCTTTTCGAATTCGAGGATCTGCCTTGGTTCCCCCACGTCGTGCGTGAGTGCATGACCGATTTTTTGAGCTTCCTCGGTCAGCGAGGGCGGGTCTTGTACGTCGGGTTCGCCCAACGGTTGGCCAAGGCGGTGCAGGCGACCGGTGACGACACGCTGCTCGACTTGTGTTCTGGCGGCGGCGGCCCTGCACTGGCGATCGCGGGCCTGTTGCGCGAGCAGTACGCAACGTCGCTGCGCGTGACGCTCACCGATCTGTACCCGAACTTGCCGCGCCTGGAGCGCGCGCGCGCCGAGGGCCGAGGCAAGGTCGAGTTCCGCGAAGAGCCCGTGGACGCGACGGCGGTGCCGGCGTCACTGCCCGGGTTCCGGCTGATCTGCAATGCGTTTCATCATCTGCCGCCGAATGCGGCTCGCAAGTGCCTCGCGGACGCAGTAAGTCAGCGACGAGGCATCGCGTTGGTGGAGCTGGTGGATCGCTCGGCGGCGGGGCTATTCAGCGTGACCGTGGGTACGAGCACGATGCTCGCGGTCACGCCGTTCATTCGCCCGGTGCGCGTGTCGCGCCTGGTGCTCACGTACTTGCTGCCCGTAGTGCCGCTGTGCACCTGGTGGGACGGCATGGTGTCGTGCTTGCGCGCGTACACGCCGGACGAGCTCGAGAGTCTGGTCGCGGGTTTGCCCGAGAACGACTACGTGTGGGACATCGGGCGGCTGCCCGTGCCCAATGCGCCGACGAGCTTGGTGTACTTGATTGGACGGCCGCGCGGGGCGGGCGCGTCGAGCTGACGTTCGACGCGCATCACCCTGCAGTGTTATTTGCTCTCGCTGCCCACGTCGCGGCCGAGCGCGTGCTGCAGGGCCACTCGCGCAATGCGCACATCGACGTGTGAGTTCACGACTTCGAGTCGAGCGCGTGTGAGCTCGGTCTCCGCGTCGGTGACTTCGACGATCGTGGCTTTGCCGGCGCGGTACAGTTCGCGGCGGACGCGGTAGTTCTCGTCGGCGGCGGTGAGGTTGTCGCGGGACACGCTGAGCCCGAAGGTGGCTTCGGCGAGGCCGTTCAGGGCTTGACTGACTTCCATGTGCAGCGCATTGCGCAGTGCGCCTTTGCGTGCGGCGACTTCATCAGCGTGGGCTTCGGCGGTTTTGGCTTGGGCGGTTGCGCCGAAGATGTTCGTGGGCGTCCAGGAGAGAACGATGCTGGCGTCCCAAGTGCCGCGCCAGGTGGCGTCGGGTGGCACGTAGCGCGTATTGGGATTGGCGTAGATGCCGTTGCCCTGCGCGTCGAGGCGCGGGTAGTTGCCGGCCCGTGCTACCGCGGCTTCTGCGCGCAGTGCGGCCTCGCTCTCGCCCAGTTGGCGCATCTCGAGTCGTCGTTCGAGTGCTTCGGCGTAGCCGGAGTCAGGCGTGGGCGGTACGGGATACGGCGGCAGTTCGTCGAGGATATTTTCGCCGATTTCGTAGTTGGTCTGTGAGTTGTCGACCATGAACACTCGCAGCTGTTCAGTGGCGATGGCCACGTTGTTGGCGGCGCGCGCGACTGCGAGCTCTGCTGTCTTTTGTTGGCTGACGGTGCGCAGGACGTCTGCGCGCGACACCAAGCCCGCGTCGAACGCGTTCTTTGCGTCTTGTTGGTGGCCCTGAGCAGACTCGAGCGCCTTGGCGGCGACGTACGCGCCGCCTTGAGCGCGGATCCATTGATAATAGGCAACGCGCGCGTCGCGCGCGACGGCCAGCCGAGTTGCGCGCTCATCCAGCTGAGCTGCGCTCTTGTTGTGATTTGCGACCGCCATGCTGTTCGAGAGTCGCAGTACGTAGTCGGACAGCGGGATCGAGAGCGTGGCTCGTAGGTCGTAGTTGTTGAGAATGACGGGAAAGAGCTGCGTGGACGGGATCGGCGCTGGGGCACCTGGGATAGGCAGATAGGTGGTCTTTAGATCCGATAACCGCGTGTAGCGAGCGCTGAGATCCAACTTCGGATAGAAGCGTGATTTGGTTTCGTCTCGACTTGCGTCCGCGGCGTCGACGGCCTTCTGCTTCGCCGTCACATCGGGGTTGGCGAGCAAGGTGCGCCTCGCGACCTCGTCCGCCGTGAGCCCGTTCGGCGTGCCCTGCATCGCTTCGAGCTTGGCGTCCAAGTTCTCGGTGACCTTGCTCATGTCGGGCCCTGCGGGCCCCATGGGCGCAGCAGCGGTGGGTGCAGGTGATGGAACTGCTGGAGCTGCTGGGGCTGCCGTGGGCGTTGCCGGCGCAGGAGGCGCTGCGGGTGCTGGGGGAGTAGTCGCGCGCGTGGGCTGCGCGTGCGCGAGCGAGCCAGTGAAGGCGACAGAAAGCACGAGCGCGGATGAGGCGACGTAACTGAGCGAACGGGACATACAGCAAGACTCCTTGGGAGACGGACGAGCGGAGGCCAGAATTTTCTGGTGGCTATGGGGCCGAGGCGGAGCGTGTCGAGCGGCGGTCGAGACTTCTACACGGTTTTTGACAAAACCGCAGAGGCGAGGCCCGGCTCGCTGTCAGCGGATGGGGGCGCGGCGCCGTGGGGCACCGTGCCACGCCGCCGACGGCGGCTGAGCCAACCCTTGATGTTCTCGATTGTGAGGTAAAACACGGGCACCACGATCAAGGACAGCAGCGTCGAGCTAATCACGCCGCCGATCACGGCGATGGCCATCGGCGCGCGGAATTCGCTGCCGTCCGCATTGCTGATGGCCGTGGGCAGCATGCCCAAAATCATGGCTGCGCTGGTCATCAAGATCGGGCGCAGGCGCTCGGGTCCCGCTTCCATGATGGCTTGAAGCGGTGGCTCACCGTGCTCGCGCACACGCACGATCGCGCGATCGACCAGCAAAATGGCGTTCTTGGTCACGAGACCCATGAGCAAAACCATGCCGATCAACGCGCCCATGGCCATGGTGTTGTTGGTCAAGAACAGGCCGAGGATGCCGCCGACGATTGCCAGCGGCAAGGTGACCATGATCGTGAGCGGGTGAATGAAGCTCTCGAATTGCGAGGCCAGCACGATATAGATGAAGACGACTCCCAGCAGCATGGCAACGCCCATGTTCTGGTTGTTCTCGTTCATCATCTTGATCTGTCCGTCGTACATGATGGACATTTCCGGCGCGAGTTTGAGCGCGGAAATTTGAGGCTGAAACTCTTTGACCACGTCGCCGAGCGCGCGGCCGATCGGCGCGGCCCAGATGGTGATCTGGCGATTGCGGTTCTCGCGTTCGATGACTTGCGGGCCGGCGGTGCGCTCGAAAGACGCAACGTCGGAGAGCTTCACTTGCCCAGTACGGGTGGGGATGGTCAAATTGGCGAGGGCGGCTGGGTCACTGCGATAGTCGTGATCGAGGCGCACGCGGATCGGTACCTCATCCTTCCCCTGGCGTAGGTTGCCGCTCTCTTCACCGGCGAACGCGGTGCGCACCGCGAGCGCCACCTCGGCGAGGGACAAGCCATGGTCGGCCGCACGCTGTCGGTCGATCGCGACCACCAACTCCGGGCGACCCGGCGAGAAGCGCACTTGGATATCGCCCACGCCGGGCGTGTTCTTCAAAATCTTTTCGATTTGATGCGCAGTGCTCTCGATGTCTCTGAACTCCGTGCCGCGCACGTTGATCATGATTGGTGCCTCGGTGGCCGCGCCTTCCACGAACGGGGGATCGGTGACCGCGACTTTGACGTTGGGCAGACTGAGTGCAGCGCTGCGCGCGGCGTTCTTCAGATCTTCGAGCGTTGCCGTGCGCTCCCGCTTAGAGGTCGCGACCAAGCGCCACTTGACCTTGTTCACCTCTTGGTCGGGGCCGAGCGTGGCGAACACGGTCTTGAACTCCGGATTCGCGAGCATTCTTTGCTCGGCGATCGCCGAGTAGCGCGCGGTCTGCTCGAGTGACGTGCCCGCGGGGAACTCCGCTTCGACGATGAACTGGCCGCGGTCTTCGGCGTTCACGAACTCCGAGCCCAGCAGCTTGCCGATATAGCCCATGAAAAATAGGCTGCCCACGGCGGCCAAGCCCACGATCGCCTTGTGTCGCAAGGACCAGTCGAGCATCGCTGCGTAAGTCTGTTCCATCACCGAGAAGACCCACTCGAAGGGGCGCTTCAACCAGGCGAAGGTGTCCCGCTTATCGTCGAGTGACTTGGAGAAGCGAGACGAAAGCATCGGATCGAGCGTGAACGCGACGAACAGCGAAATCACGACCGCGACCGAGATGGTGATCCCGAATTGGCGGAAGAACTGGCCGACGATGCCCTTCACGAAGGCGATCGGGAGGAACACGGCCACGATGGTGAGGGTGGTGGCGAGCACGCTCAGCGCCACTTCTTTCGTGCCGTCGAGGGCTGCCTGGCGCGGGGATTTCCCGCGTTCCAGGTGCTTGAAGATGTTTTCGCGCACGACCACCGCGTCGTCGATCAATAGGCCAATCGCGAGCGACAAGCCGAGCAGGGTCATCATGTTCAGCGTGTAGCCGAGAAAATACATGACGAAGAACGTGCCTACGACGCTGGTCGGCAAAGCCACCGCGCTGATCAGCGTCGAGCGCAAATCGAGCATGAAGATCAAGATCACGAGGATTGCCATGCCGCCGCCGAACACGATGTCATGTTCGACCTGGTGCACCTGCGGCTCGATGATCGCGGCCTGGTCGATGATCAGCTCGGAGTGCAGACCGTTGGGGAACGCGCGGGCCAACACGGCCATCTTGTCTTTCACGGCCTTGGAGACTTCGACCGTGTTGCTGCCCGACTGCTTGCGCAGTTCGAGCGTCACGCCTTCTTGACCGTTGACCACGACGCGCGTGCGCATTTCGGCGAAGCCATCGTCCACCTTGGCCACGTCGCGCAACTTCACGGCCGAGCCGTCGCGGGCGGTTGCCACGATCGTGTTGCGCACTTGTTCCGCGTCTTTGAATTCGCCGACGGTGCGCACGCTGACCTCGTGCTGGCCCTCGTCGAAGTGACCCGCCGGCACGTTCATGTTTTCGGCGCGCAGCCGGTTGACGATCGTGGCCGGGCTTTGGCCCAGCGCGTCGAGCCGTGCGCGATCCAAGTCGACCTTGATTTCCCGGGTCGCGCCGCCATTCACGCTCACCTGAGCCACGCCTTCGACCTGCTCCAGCGCAGGCCGCAGCACGTCGTCCGCATATTTGCGCGTGGCGGAGAGCGAGCCCTCGCCGCGCAACGTGTAGGTCAAAATCGGCGACGCCGTGACGTCGAAGCGATTGACGATGGGTTCCTTGGTCTCGTCGGGGAACTTGTAACGAGCTTGCGAAATGCGCTCGCGTACCTCGGTCGCCGCTTCGGTGATGTCCACGCCGAGGTTGAACATCACGATCATGGTCGCCGCGCCTTCACGCGAGAAGGTGCGTACGCGGTCGATGCCGTTCAGGCTGACCACCGCATCTTCCAAAGGCTTCGTGACCAGGTTCTCTACCTCGGAGGGGCTTGCGCCCGGGTAGGGGACCGTCACCGCGACGGCGGGGAAGCTCACGTCGGGGAAAAGGTCGGTCCCGAGGCGAGTGAAGCCGACCGCGCCGAGCACGATCATCGCCACCGTGACCATCACGGTGAAAACCGGTCGCCGAATGGCGATCGCCGAGATGTTCATCCCGGAGCTGATTTGCCCCTGTTCGCGGTCGGCTGGGCTCATGGCTGAGCTCCTTCGACCACCACGCGATCACCGGTCTTTGCTTCCGCCTTGGGGGAAAGCACCACGCGGTCCGCGGCGTCCAAACCTCGACGGACCAAGAGCGAGCCGTCTTTGCCGAGCGCGTAGGTGACGCGCTTCACGGTCAAGGTTTCGCCCTGCGCGACCACCACCTCGTCTTGACTGCCGGGGCGGAGCGCTTCGTGCGGCAAGCGCAGCACGGGGAGCGGCGCGCCGCCTTGGATACGCGCACGCACGAAGGCTCCGGAGCGCAGGCTGATGCCGTCCTTTTTGTTGTCGAACAATGCTTCGAGTGGGACGCGGCGCGTGCTCGGATCGACTGCGCCGAGCACGGTCGAAACCACACCGGTCGCGTTGCCGCGTTCGGTGGCGATCTCGACTGGCGCCCCGGCGCGAATCAAGTTCGCGTCGCTCTCGGAGACCGAGCCCTTGAGCTTCAACGCGCTCAGATCCTGCAGCTCGAACAGCACCATGCTCGGGCTGACGACCGCGCCCACGCCGTCCGGCACGCGGGTGACGGTGCCCGAGAAGGGAGCGATCAACGTCTGATTCTGCAAATTGACTTGGCTCAGCGAAAGTCCTGCCTTCGCCGCATCGAGCTGGGCGAGCGCGAGCGAGTGTTGCGAGGCGCTCTGCACGCCCATCGTCTCGGCCAAGGCTCCGCTGCTGACCATCGAGCTGGTGCGCCGCGCGTTGTCTTCGGCCAAAGCGAGTTGCGCTTGCGCCGCGCGCAGTTGCGCGTCCGCTGAGCGCACCTGCGCCGCGGCCTCGCTGCCGTCGAGCGTGCCGAGCACGGCACCGGCCTTGACGACTTGTCCGAGCTTCACGGCCACGGTCCTGATTCGACCGTTGACCTTGAAGCCGAGCGCCGCGCTCTGCGCTGCCATCAACGAGCCTTCGAACTCGACGAGCGGCTGCCAAGTTTGGCTCTCGCCGCGGACGACACGCACGTGTTCGGGGGCGGCTGCGTCTTGCACGGCCTTCTGCGCTGCGGCGGTGCGCTTGGTGCTGACCGCGGCTTGCGCCTCCTTCGCCGCTTTGATGCGCACACCGGTCCAGCCGACGAAGCCCAAGGTCAACGCGCCCAACACCAAGATCCCCGCCAAGGGCGCGCGCGGCGGCGCGCCTGCAATGAACGACGCACCGGAACCCGATTTAGCATTCGACATAGAACACCCCGACTTTTGGCTGAAGTTGCGACATGGACACGTCCCCCCTCAAGTAGCGATCGTTTTGACTGTGGAAGATGGCGAGTCGTCCGACTCGGACGGCAGCTGCGCCAAGCCGTTGACCAGCGCAGGAGTCCCGGCACCCACGAGCACCATTCGCCGCAAGTGATGCAGGCGCTTGCGCAGATCGGGCTTCTTCGTTTCGCGCACGAGCTGACGCGCGAAACGGTCGTAGCCCCCGGCGATGAACGCGGCCACGGACTCGACGTCGAGATCCTTGCGGTACACCCCCGAGGCGATGCCTTGGCGAAGGAGGGACTCGGTGTCGCGCTGCGCGTTCGAGGCAAAGTGCTCGATCAGGTGCTGATAGTCCGCCGAGCGTCCGCCTTCGAGCGTGATACGCATCAGCGCGCGGTTCTTCCAGATGAACTCGAACATCTCGACGTCTCGCGTCAGCGCTTCCTCGAGCGACTGCTCGAGGTTCTGACCAAGCGTGGGCAAGCAAACCGCCTTGGCCGCTGCCATGCGCGTTTGTAAATGCGAGATGACTTCGGACAAGAGCTCCCTGAAGGCATCCCCCTTGCTGTCGAAGTGGAGGTAAAACGCGCCCTTCGAAAGACCGGCTTGGGTCGTAATGTCTTCGACCTTGGCGCGGTCCAAGCCTTTCTCGGAAAAGACACGCTCGGCTGCCTCGAGGAGGCGGCTTTTGGCGTGGGGATCACTGGGTCTCGGCATACTGACCTCGAGGTCACTGACCTGTGAGTCAGTGACCGCGCGGTCAATATTGCTCACGAAGTCGGATCGTCAAGCGCAAAACTGACACAGTTCGCAACACGATAAATGCCGGTAAATACTCGGTTATCGGTCGAACTGTTGCAGCTCTGCCGTAAATCCACCCAGGTCGACCGGCTCATAGCGCGTGACCTTGAAACCGAGTCGACGCGCGGTCGCTGCGGTCCGGTCAGCAAATGGAGACAACCAGACCAGGCGGCCTCCCGGGACGAGGCACGCGGCTGCATTGCTCAAGAAGGCATCGAGGAGCGGTCCAAGGTTGCCGTCGCGAGCGACGCGACGCCCCATCGGCGGATTGCTGATGATGAGTGTGACGTGCTTCACGCGGTGACTGCGCGCGTCGCCTGGCGCGAGCCGCACTTCGAGCTGGGCGCGTTCGGCGTTCGCGCGAGCGGCGCCGAGCGCTTGCCCCTCCAAATCGCTGCCGTGAAGTTCACGGAACGGACCGAGCAGGCCGCGCTCGATCAACTCGAGCCCGCTGCCCACGAACGGATCCCACACGATGTCTTCGGCGCGCGCGCCAGCGACGCGAGCCAGCGCCGCAGCGAGCGTGGGATGCGATGCGGCGCGGACGTCCTGGCTGCGGTAGTTGAAGCGAGGATCCTCGAACCGCCGCGGGCACAGCTCGAGCGTGCTGCGCTGCGCGTCGATCACCACCTCCCACGGCGATTCCTGGGTGTCATTGTGGAACCAGGAAATGCGCTCGGAGATGGCCGCGGCGAGTCGCCACACTTTGTCTCGTTGGTGGCCGCCTTCGGCGAGAGCCAAGCGGAACCGTGCGCGACCGTTCGTCCACGCGCGGACCGCGCGCTCTGCGTCCGGGTGCTCGAGCGCGCCCACGACGCGTGTCGCGAGGCTCTGCTGTGGCGACCCGGGAAGCGGAATTTCCAGGCCAAAACCCAATGCCACTCGCAGCCGCAGCAGCTCGCCGAGGGTGCCGCGGTGGCTGAGCCGAACTCGATCCGGAGCGATCGCCATGGCAGCGCCGAGCAGACGCGCCTCGTCCGCCAATACCCAGGACAACCCCGAGCGGCAGCGTGCGATCACCGCTTGCGCTGCGCCCAGTGGTCGATCGAGCGCGATGGACGAGGGGGCGCCGCGTCCGAGATCTCGTTCGAGCATCAACCGGGCGCGCTCGATGATGCGCGAAAGTTCCGGATCCGACGCACGTTCCTTGCGCAACAGCAGCAGCGCGGCTTCGCTCCCGCTCTTGCCCAAGGCTTCGGCCAAGCTGCGACGTTCTAGAGGGCTAGCCCGAGACCAGCGCTCGAGGAGTCGTTCGGTGGCTTCCGGCACGGCGAGCTTGCCGAGTGCGCTACTTGCGACGCGCCGGGCTCGTTCGTCGTCGTCCTGCAACGCTGCCAGCAGCGCGTTGCGAAATTCTGCTGCAGCGGAGCTGCCGGCAACGCGGCCGAGCACCGCGTACAAACGCGCGCGTTCACGTGCATCCGCCGTGGAAAGCCGGTCGAGCGCGGCCCGTCCCGCCGCGTCACCCGCGCGTCCGAGCACCCGCTCCAACTTGCGCGCGTCTTCCCGCTCTGCGCTGGCCAGGGCTGCGAACAGCTTGGCTAGGTGCTTGGCTCCCGGCGTGAACCCGGGGTCGGCGAGCCAGGCGCTCACGTCGGCAGGAAGATCGCTTGCGGTAGACACGGCAGCTGACTTACCACTGAGGACCGCCGCCCATGAGAGTTTTCGCGCCCCTTCCGGCTTGGCAAGTGCTCAGCGATACCTCGCTCATCTCACAACGTTGGCTCGAAGTGCGCGAACAGCGCGTGCGCTTGGCCAACGGCCACGAGATTGACCGCTTTCATTTGATCCAGGGCCCGAACTGGGCGGCCGTCTTGTGCCTGACGCGCGAGCGAGAAGTGGTGCTGGTGCGCCAATACCGCCATGGCTTGGGCGGTCCAAGCCTGGAATTACCGGCCGGTGTGTTGGAGGCCGGCGAGGCGCCGATCGACGGCGCGCGTCGCGAGCTGCGTGAGGAGTCTGGCTTCGACGTCGAAAGTATCGAGCCATTGCTGTCCGTCGCGCCCGAGCCAGCCCGCAGCTCGACGCGCGCGCACTTCTTTTTCGCGCGTGGCGGCTGGCGCGTCTCGGAGCTGGCGCTCGACCACAGTGAAGATCTGGAAGTGCTGCTCGTGCCGGTCGCTGAGCTGTTGGACTTGATTGACGACGGCCAGATCGTGCACGGCTCGCACATCGGCGCAATCCTACTGGCTTGGCGTCGTGGTCTGCTCGCCTAGGCTCTCGAGTACGGCCTTCAGCTCACCCGGCAGCGGCGCTTCACAGGTGATGTGACTGCTCGGTCCGACCAGCGTGACCGCCGAACAATGCAAGAAGCTGCGATCCAGACCGTGGCGGTGTTCGAAAAACGTGTTCGACGCCGCATCACCGAAGCGCGTGTCACCGAGCAATGGGTGCCCGACTCCGAGGAGCAACTGGCGCAGTTGGGGTGGGCCCGCTTGCTCGGGCCAAACCGTGAGCAAACTGTGACCGCCCCGAACGCTCTCACGCAGGTAACGCGTGCTCGCCGAAGTCACTCGGCCGCTCTCGCGGATCGGTCGGCGGATGCGCCCACGCTTGTGGGTCATGCCGCGACACAATGCGACGAAACTCTGGGTGCCTGCCCGAAATGCGCTTTCCAGCTCGGGTAGCGCTGCTTCCGTGCGTGCGAACAGGCTGACGCCGCTGCTATCCGAGTCGAGCCGTTGCGCGGCGAGCGGAACGGCGTTCTGAGCGGACGGCAATCTCCTCACCCGATCGAGCAGGCTGAGCGCGAAGCCCGGTTCCGGGCTGACTGGTTCGTATCCGGATTTCAACACGGCCAACCACTGCTCGTGTTCGTATAACACCCTCGGGGGTGACGGCTCGCCACGACGGAGCACGACCAGTGTCTCCACCGCGCTGCTGTGTGGGATCATGTCGAAGGGCCAGAGTTGCTCCGCGGCATACCCGAGCTCGCTCAGGTGGGCCAGATCGCGGGCAAGGGTGGCCGGGTCGCAGGACATGTACACGATCGCGCTCGGTTGCAGGGCACTCGCGCGGCGCCTCACTTCGGCGGATAGCCCTCGTCGGGGCGGATTGACGACGAGCGCTTGAAAGACCTGCTTCTGCGGATCGAAACCGCGCAGCGCGCGCTCGGCTTGGCCATTGACGGTTCGGAGCGCGAGGTTTTGCTCCCGCGCTGCGCGCTCCACATGAGCGAGCGCCGGGCCAAACGCTTCCACCGCGGTGACGTCGAAGCCCGCCGCAGCCAAGCGCAGCGCGAGCGCCCCCGAACCCGCATACAGCTCGAGCACGCGCGTGGCAGCGAGCCCTTTCAACGCTCGTTCGATGCGCTCGTGCGCGGCGTTCGCTTGGCCGATGTGCGCTTGCGTGAACGCGCCGTGCGCAGCCAGATGGTATGGCCCCTTCGGCAGCAGGTGGTGAGGCGACACTTCATCACCCGAGAGCAACACGTGGCCCGTGCCGAGCACCGTGGCCGCGCCTGCCTCACGAAAGCTCGCGGACACCGAGCGCACCTCGCGCGCCTCAGCGCGCAGCGTCCGCGCGAGGCGCTCCAGATCCGAGATCGGCGTGCCTTGTGGCGCGATCAACGTCGCGAGCACGCCGTCATCCACGAGGCGAACGTCGAGACCGTCGAGGCTGGGCGTCGCGTGCGACAAGACGCGGCGCGCGGCCGCGACGACTCGCGCCAAGAGCGGGGACAGCACGCGGCACTCGGGGATATCGACGACGGTGTGCGACTCGCGCTCGAACAAGCCGAGCGCGCCGTCTTTACCGAACACCAGCTTGGCGCGTGCACGATAAGCGTGGGTGGGCACGGCTCCCGCGACGGGCGCGAGCTTCAACTTCGAGAGCTGTGGGTAGCGAGCCATGCCCCGCGCCACGGAAGCGAGCTTTCGCGTGAGCTGCTCGGAGTACGGGAGGTCGAAAAAAGCACAACCGCCGCATTGGCTGGCGTGCGGGCAATCCAAAGTCTCGCTCTCGGTCATCGGGGCGTCCGCCGCATTGTAGCCCTCAGGGTATCGCGCTAGCCCTAGGCCGTGCGCACCATTCTTTTGTTGATCGGCAGCAATTTGTTCATGACGGCCGCATGGTACGGCCACCTCAAGTACCGGGGCGTCGCGCTCTGGAAAGTGGTGCTCATCAGCTGGGGCATCGCCTTCTTCGAGTATTGCCTGCAGGTGCCCGCGAACCGCCTGGGCTACGGCCAGTTCAGCGCGTTTCAGCTGAAAATCATCCAAGAAGTCATCACCCTCTCGGTATTCATCGCCTTTGCGACGCTGTGGCTCGGCGAACGCGTGCGCTGGAACTACGGCGTCGCGTTGGCCCTGATTCTCGCCGCAGTGTACTTCGCGTTTCTACCCGGTAGCGTGCCGGGATAGGCAATCCGCGCGCGCCGGCATTTTTTCGGCGGCCTCGCTGACCTCAGCCGTAGACGCGCGGCACGAACAGCTCCGGGGCGAGGGCGTGGCGTTCGTAGTTCGGGTTGAAGCGGCGTTCGGGCAAGGCGACCGGTTCTTGCGGAACCTCTTTGTACGGAATTTGCTGCAGCAAGTGCGCCATGCAGTTCAGGCGTGCGCGGCGCTTGTCGTTCCCCTCCACGATGTACCAGCGAGCCTCGGGCTTGTTGGTTCGCGCGAGCATCTCTTCCTTGGCGGCCGTGTAGTCCTCCCAGCGGACACGCGACTGCAGATCCATCGGGCTCAGCTTCCATTGCTTCATCGGATCGTGGATGCGCGTCAAAAACCGCAGCTGCTGCTCTTGGTCGGAAATGGAGAACCAATACTTGAGCAAAAGGATGCCCGAACTGACCAGTGAGCGCTCGAAATCCGGCACGTCTTTGAAGAATTGCTCCACCTGCTCGGGGCTCGCGAAGCCCATCACGCGTTCGACGCCTGCGCGGTTGTACCAAGAGCGATCGAAGAGCACGATTTCGCCGCCGGCCGGCAAATGTGGCACGTAACGCTGAAAGTACCACTGTGTGCGTTCGCGCTCGGTTGGGGCAGGCAGCGCGACCACTCGACAGACGCGCGGATTGAGCCGCTGAGTGATGCGTTTGATCGCGCCACCCTTGCCCGCGGAGTCGCGACCCTCGAACAGCACGACGACTTTCGCGCCGGTGTGCGCAACCCAAGTTTGGAGCTTGATCAGCTCGCGCTGCAAGTCGAGCAAGTGACGAAAGTATTGGCCGCGCTCGATCGTCGGTTCATGGTGTCGGTCCGCGATCTTGTCGATCGCCTCGGAAAGGGTGGCGTCACCGAGTTCGAGCTCGAAGTCCTCGTCGAAGCTGTCCTCGAGTTCTGCTCTCAACCAATCGTTGCTTGCCGCTGCCATTTTGTCGGTCATCAGGATCTCCGCGCGTATCGTTGCTCGAGCTCGAGCAGGGCCAGCCAAGCGTCGCTCGGCCAGGCGCGATGGTCGATTTGGCGTTCGGTCCGGTCAAGCAACATGCAGGTGGCGACATCAGGCCCGGCGAGCGGCGGCTTGGCTGCACCGATGTTGAGTGCTAGCGCGATGGGAATGAAGCTCTTTCGTTTCGGCCCGGTTGGCCAGGAAAAGCCCGGCTTGATTGTGGACGGCGTGGGCCGCGTGGATGTTTCCGCATTCGGCGAGGACTACGGTGAGGCATTTTTCGGCTCGGACGGGCCGGCGCGCCTGGCTCGCTTCTACATGGAACACCCCGAGCAATGCCCGCACGTCGCGGCGGACGCGCGCATCGCCGCTGCGGTGGCGCGGCCGAGCAAGATCGTCTGTGTCGGCTTGAACTACCGCGATCATGCGCTCGAAACCGGGGCCCCAATCCCGAGCGAGCCGGTGTTGTTCATGAAAGCGAGTTCCGCGGTGTGCGGACCATACGATGACCTCCGTTTACCGCGTGGTTCGTCGAAAACGGACTGGGAGGTCGAGCTCGGGGTCGTGATTGGCAAGACTGCTCGATACGTGGAGGAGTCCGCGGCGCTCGAACACGTGGCGGGCTACGTGCTCCTCAATGACTATTCGGAGCGGGCCTTCCAGAAGGAGCGCGGTGGGCAATTCACCAAGGGCAAGAGCGCCGACACGTTCGCCCCGGTAGGCCCGTTCGTGGTCACGGCGGACGCCCTGGACGCCTCCGACCTGAGATTGTGGCTCAGTGTCAACGGCGAACCGTGCCAGGACGGCCGAACCAGCACGATGCTGTTCTCGGTGCCCACGCTAATCGCGTACATTAGCTCGTTCATGACGCTCTTGCCGGGGGACGTGCTGAGTACGGGCACGCCGGCCGGCGTTGGCGCCGGAAGGACCCCCGCGCGATTTTTGCGCGCAGGTGACATCGTCGAGTTCGGAATCGACGGCCTGGGTGAGGCGCGTCAGGTCGTGATCGGGCCGGCTCTCGCGTGCTAAAGAGCCCCCGCCCATGAAGTTCGTGCACGCAGCGGATTTGCATTTGGACAGCCCGCTCGCGGGCCTCTCCAAGTACGAGGGCGCACCGGTCGAACAGATCCGCGGGGCTACGCGGCGCGCGCTCGAGAACCTGGTCAAGCTGTGTCTGAGCGAACGAGTTCAGCTGCTGCTGATCGCGGGTGATCTGTACGACGGGGATTGGCGAGACTACTCGACAGGGTTATTTTTTGCCAAGCAGATGGCCGCGCTGCGTGCGGGGGACGTGCGCGTGGTTTGGATCCGTGGCAACCACGACGCGGCCAGCAAACTCACCGCGCACCTGAACTTGCCGGAGAACGTGCGAGAGCTGTCGCACAAGAAGCCGGACTCCCTCGTGCTCGAGGATTTGGGGGTCGCGGTGCATGGCCAGGGTTTCGATACCCGCGAGGTGACGACCGACCTGAGCCAGCGCTACCCGGAACCGAGGCGCGGCTTGTTCAACATCGGCCTGTTGCATACGGCCCTGGAGGGCAGGGCGGGGCACGCGCCGTACGCGCCGTGCCGGCTGACCGCGCTCGTCGATCGTGGCTATGACTACTTTGCGCTCGGTCACGTGCACACCCGAGAGGTGCTGAGCGAGCGGCCGTGGATCGTGTTTCCGGGTAATTTGCAGGGACGTCACGCGCGCGAGACAGGCCCGAAGGGGGCCAGCTTAATCACTCTCGAGGGTGACCGTGTGCGCGCGGTGGAGCACCGCGCACTCGACACGGTACGCTGGAACGTCGCCGAGGCGGACGTCAGTGATCAGACCTCGCTCGACGGCGTCCTCGAAAGCGTGCGCGCTTCGCTCGGCTCCGCCGCCCTCGCCAGTGAAGGGCGACTGTGTGCGGTGCGCGTTCGCATCGTCGGAGCAAGCGCCGCCCACGAGCAGCTCGCGGCTCGGGTCGAGCGCTTGACGGAAGAGATCCGCGCCTTGACCTTGGATCTGTCCGCCGAGGCCTGGCTCGAAAAGGTCGAGCTTTCGACGCGTCCAGTCACTGAGCGAGCCCAGTTGCGCGAACGTGAAGATGCGATAGGCGAGCTGTTGCGGGGCCTCGGCAGCCTCACGCGCGACGACGCGGCGCTCGGTGAACTCGCCGCGGAGCTGGTCGAGCTGAAGCGTAAGCTGCCTCCCGAACTGCGCGAGGGGCCGGACGCGATCGACCTGGAGAGCCCGGAGGCCATGCGTCGTTTGCTCGGCGAGGTCGAACAAACCCTGTTGCCCGCGGTACGCGGCACGGAGGATGTCGCGCCTTGAGGTTTCAGCGTCTGGATTTCTCGGCGTTCGGCCCGTTTACTGGGCTGAGCTTGGACCTGTCGGGCGGCGCGCCCGGGGGCTTTCACATCGTGTTTGGCCCCAACGAAGCGGGCAAGAGCAGCGCCTTGCGTGGTGTGCATGACCTGCTGTTCGGCTTTCCAGAGCGCACGCCCGACGCCCACGTCCATCCCACGTCCGAATTGCGGATTGGAGCGGCGCTGGGCGGCGATGCCGGACAAGTCGTCGAACTTCGACGCTTGAAGCGCCGCAAGGATTCGCTGCGCAACGCGGACGACGCGCCGATCGACGAAGGGGTGATGAGCTCGCTCCTCGGCGGTGTGGATGCGCAGCTCTTCGAGCGACTCTTCGGACTCGACCACGAGCGACTTCGGCGGGCCGGTGAAGCCCTGCTCGAGGACCGAGGCGACGTTGGGGAGAGCTTGTTCGACGCCGGCTCTGGCGGTCGTGGCATTCGCAGCGTGCTCTCGGCCATCGAACAGAGCGCGGACGAGATCTTCAAACCGCGTTCCAGCAAAGCATCGCTGAACGTCTTGCTCGAAGCCTACAAGGAAGTCCGCTCAGCGACGCGCGAGGCCCAGGTCTTGCCTGAAAAGTGGCTCGCCCAGAAAGAACAGCTGGAGGCCGCGCGTGCACGACTGGAGGAGCTCGGCGAGCGTCGCAAGAAGCTACGTGAGGAATCGAACGCTCAGAGCCGTTTGGACGCGGTGCTCGGCCCCATCGCCCAGCGCAATGCATTGAGCGAGAAGCTCGCCGCGCTCGGCGCGTTGCCGCGGCTGAGCGAGGACGCGAGCGAGCGGCGAATCAAGGCACAGCGCACACTGGACGAAGCGCAGCACGAGCGTGCCCGCCTGGAACGCGAGATCGCCAAGAAGCAGGAGCGCTTGGCCGAGCTCGTCGTGCCGGAAAACTTGCTCGGGGTCAGCAGCGAGGCGATCGAGAAACTGCGTGACCGCGTCGGAAAGTATCGAGCCGCACAAGAGGATCTGCCGCGCCTGAACGAAGACGCGCGTCGTCACGAAGCCGAGCTGCAGCGCCTGGTGAACCTGCTCTACCCTGGTCAATCACTCGATGCGCTGGAGGCCTTGCGCCCGAGCCAAACCGAGCTTTCGCGAGTGCGCAAGCTGCCTCAGCGACATGCCGCACTCGTCGAGCGCGTCGCGAACGTGCAGAAGGCGATACGAAGCCTAGCCGTCCAGCGTGCGCAAGCCCTCGCGAGTCTTGCGGACTTGCCCGCGCCGGCCGAGCTCGGCGTGCAGCGCCGAGTGCTCGCTTCGGTGCGTGCCAACGCCGACGTCGAACGGCGCGCGCGCGCGGCGCTCTCGTTGGTCGAGAAGCTCGAGCTCGAAGCCAACGCCAAGCTCAGCTCGCTCGGCTTTTGGCGCGGCACTCTCGAGGCGGTGCCAGGGCTGGAATTACCGTCGGAAGAGACCGTCGATCGCTTTCAGCGAGAGTCGAGCGAGCTCGCCTCGAGGCTGGCCGACTTGGAGCGCGAACGAACGGCGTTTTCCCAACGGTTGGCGCTGACCACGCAGAAGATCAAGGCCATCGAAAGCTCGGGCAGCGTGCCGAGTGAAACCGCGCTCGAGTCTGCGCGGGCGCGTCGCGACGATGGGCTACGCCGTGTGCTCGGCGCCTGGGCGCGCCGCGAAGAGCCGAGTGTCGTCGATCCGGAGTATGGCCATGACGCCCCGCTGGCGGATGCGCTCGTGCGTGCCGTCAAAGCCGCCGACGAGCACGCGGATCGCTTGAGACGCGAAGCCGAGCGCGCTTCGACGCTGGCGGCGCTGGCGGCAGAACGCGAGCAGCTCGCCACAGAGCTCGCGACCTTAGAGACGCGCGCGCAGAGCCTCGATGAAAAACGGCAAGCGCTAGAAGAGGCTTGGCAGCTGGCCTTTCGCGCCTCCGGTGTCGAGCCTGCGACCCCGCCGGAGATGCGTGCGTGGCTCGCTCGACAGCGCATGCTTTCGGACCTGGTGCAGCGCCTCCGCGAGGCCCGTGTGGACGCGGCGAACGCGTGCCGTGATCGCGACGCCCTGAGCGCTGAATTGAGGGATGCGCTCGGCTTGCAAGCGGCTCCCGAGCAGACGCTCGGGGCCATGATCGCTGCTTGCGACGAAGCAGTGGAAGCTGGCACGCGAGCGGCCGATCGACGCTTGGAGTTGCTAGAAACACTCAAGGACATCGAGCGACAGCAGGCCGAGCGGGATCAGGAGCTGGCTGAGGAACGTGACGCGCTCGAAGCCTGGCAGAACGACTGGCGCAGCGCGACGGCGAAGTTGGGGTTCCCCGCCGACCTCTCGCCTGACGAAGTGGTCATGCGTCTGGATTCACTGTCGGGGCTGTTCGACGCACTGGTGAAGCTTTCGGAACAGCGGCGGCGCGGCGCGGGCATCGAGCGGGATCGCGCGAAGTTTCAAGAACACGTCTCGGATTGGATCAATACGTACGCGGCTGATCTGGCGTCGCGCGCGCCGGACGTGGCAGCCGAGGAACTCGTGCGTCGCTTTCAAGCGGCGGAGCACCAACGCGCGGAGCACTCGCAAATTCGGGCAGATTTGGCGGAATTGACCGGCTCGCTCGCGGCGCTCGAGCGGCGGGGTGAGCAGGCGCAGATCGAGCTCGATAGCCTACGGGCGGCGGCCGACGCGCCCGACCTGCTTTCATTGGCGGAGATCGAAGCACGAGTGGCCGAGGCCCGGACTCTGCAGAGGCAACTCGACGCGGTAGAAGGCTCCCTGCTCAAGGACGAAGGCATGCCGCTGGGAGCGTTGCTAGCCGCGGCGCGTGGGGTCGAGCGTCCGGCGCTGCAGGTTCGTCTGCGCGAGCTGGAAGAAGAACTCGAGCGACTCGACGACGAACATCAGAATTTGAGCGCCCAAGTTCGTGATCTGGAGCACGGCTTGCAACGCTACGCAGAAACGGACGCAGCGGACTACGCGCAAAGCCTGAGCGTGCAAGCCGCGGAGATTCGCGAACAGGCATTGCGCTACGCTCGACTCAAGCTCTCGAAGGTGGTGCTCGAACGGGAGGTCGAACGTTACCGCGAGCAACATCAAGGTCCGGTGCTGAGGCGCGCGTCCGCGCTCTTCCCGCGGCTGACCCTGGGAAGCTTTCGCGGGCTACGGGTCGGCGTCGAAGAACGCCAGATCGTCGCGTTGCGCGAAGACGGCAAAGAAGTCGCGGTCGATGGCCTGAGCGAGGGGACGCGCTACCAGCTTTACCTCGCGCTACGCGTTGCCAGTTTGGAGCGTTACCTGGAGCGGAATCCGTCACTGCCGCTGGTGCTGGACGACATATTGATTCACTTCGATGACGAGCGTGCGGCTGCGGCGTTGGGCGTTTTGGGTGAACTCTCGGAACGGGTTCAAATTCTCTTCTTTACTCATCATGCGCGTGATCTCTCACTGGCGGAGCGCGCGGTTGATAGTGCGCGGCTGTTTCGTCATCGCCTTTCCGGTCCGCCATTGAAGTAGTGGCTGACGTGGCCTCGATTTGGCGCGTGTGTGACGTACGGAGTCGAGCGCGCCTCACTCGCTCACGACTTCGATCGCTCCAGCCAAGACCACGGCCAACAGCACGTCACGCTCCGCGTTCATCTGCAAAGCGTGTTGCGTGCCGTCGGTCATGTCGTGGAAATCCCCTGGGCCGTACCAGTGTCCTTCATGGTCGTGGTAGCCGCCGTCCAGCACCAGGACGCGCTCCTTGCCCAGGTGGCGATGCGGCGGAAACGGCATGCCCTTTTGCAAGCGCACGAAGCCAGTGTCGCAGCCGGCGACGGCTGGGCCGCCCTGGAAGTGAAACAACGATACCCAGGGTAGGGGACCAGGTTCCCACTCCGTCTCGCGTGCGGCGCGAACGAAGAGCGAACGCAGCGCGTCCGCGCTGAGATCGAAAAATCGGCTCAGCTTGTCGAACAGCGGAGCAAAACGTTCACCGCTCTGATCGACGGTCGACAGGAGTCGTGCCCGGCCGCGCGCGAGAACGCTCGGCTCTGGGGCGGGCAGGCTGGACAATTGCGCGAACAATTCGGCCAATTGTCTGCGTTCGGCGTCGCTGTTCGCAAACTCATCCGCAAACTCCGGCAATTCGGCGTCTGGTGCGAACGGTTTCATCGACGCCCTCCTGGCTGGTCGGCGAGCGCCGAACGCAGAGCGCTGAGCGCTGCTGCGACGCGTGACTTTACCGTGCCGAGCGGAATGCCCAGATGTGTCGCGATCTCGCTCGAACTCAGCCCTTCGAAGTAGCCGAGGAAGAGCACCTGGCGCTGATCCTCGCCGAGCGCGGAGAGCAAGTGTCGTAGCCGCGCCCGATCAGGCGCTTCGGCGTCGAGCGCTCGCGGATCGGCGAGCGCGGCGAGCCAGTCTGCGTCACCAGTCGGCACGGTCCGCGAGACGCCCGCAGATTTACGAAAGTCGATCGCGCGGCTTCGCGTGCGCAACAATAGCCATGCTTTGACGCTGCCGCGTTTTTCGTCGTAGTCCGCTGCGCGCCGCCATGCCTCTACGAACACGTCGTGCACGATGTCCTCTGCCTCGGATTGGCCAAGCACGATGCGTCGCGAGAGTCCGAGCATGAGCGAAGCGTATCGATCATAGAGTGCGGCGAGCGCGCGGGTCTCCCCATTCGCGATGGCGCGAACCAGGGCCTCGTCGCTCTCGGGCGCGCTCGCGCCGCTGTCGCTCTCATCGCTCACGAGCGCGAAACGGTACCAGCGCGCCTCCTTCCGATCCAGCCGGGGAGGTTGCCGAGGCGCCGCGGCCGCTCCGCGAGAAACTCGTCGATTGCTGAAACTTGCTACACCCTTGTACGTACGCGCGGGGCCGCGCTTCGGATCGCCGTTCGGGCCGACTTTTGCGTGGGGCTTGACAGCTGCCCGCCTCCAACGAAAAAGAGCGCTACTTTGGCGGACTTGCCCGAAGAGATCACGCTCGAGCTCGGCCTCGACGAACCCCAGGACGAGGCCCACCTGCGCCGACTGGTACAGGCCAAGCTGGGGATTTCCGCCCTCGAGCTGCCCGGCGTGACGGTCGAAAAGCGTTCGCTCGATGCTCGGCGTGGCCGCGTGCGGTTCCACCTCTTGGTCGCGCTCGCGAACCCCGAGAGTCGTCCGCCGCTCGGTGGCGCTCCGCTCGTAGAAGTGCGTGAGCGCCCAAAGGTGCTGATCGTCGGTGACGGCCCCACCGGATTGTTTTGCGCTTATCAGTTGGCGCGAAGCGGCATCTTTGCGCACGTGCTCGATCGCGGCAAACCCGTGCAGCCTCGTCGGCACGATCTCAAGGCGCTGAATGCGCGTGGCTTGGTCGACGGCGACAGCAACTACTGCTTCGGCGAAGGCGGAGCCGGGACCTACAGTGATGGCAAGCTGTACACCCGCTCGCACAAGCGCGGCAACGTGCGCGACGTGATCGAGCTACTCGCGCTGCACGGTGCTCCGGAGGCGATTCTGAGCGACGCGCGCCCGCACATCGGCAGCAATCGCTTGCCAAAAGTCGTGACCTCCCTGCGACAACGGCTGGAAGCCGTGGGCCAGCGTTTCGAGTTCGGCGCGCGGGTGGTCGGGCTCGCCACGGAACAATCGGGGAGCCGCAAGCGCGCCATCGGCGTGAAGCTCGCCGATGGCCGCGAAATCGCTGGCGACGCGGTCGTGCTCGCGACCGGGCATTCCGCACGTGACGTGTTCGAATGGCTTTCGGAGGCCGGCGTTGCGCTCGAAGCCAAGCCGTTCGCGCTCGGCGTGCGCATCGAGCATCCGCAGCCGCTGATCAATCGCTTGCAATACGGCCGCGCTGCCGAACACCCGAGCTTGCCCAACGCCGCATATCGCATCGCCGAAACGATCGAGGGGCGCGGCGTGTTTTCGTTCTGTATGTGTCCGGGAGGCTGGGTCGTGCCAGCCTCGACCGTGCCGGCCGAGTTGGTGGTCAATGGCATGAGCTTGTCCCGCCGCGATTCGCCCTACGCGAATTCGGGCTTGGTGGTCGGGATCGAGCCGTCGGATTGGGAAAAAGCGGGCTTCTCTGGGCCGCTGGCTGGGGTTCAGCTGCAGCGGCAGTTGGAGCGCGCAGCATTCACCGCGGGCGGTGGAGCGTTGGTGGCTCCCGCCACGCGCGCTACGGATTTCTTGGCGCGTCGCGCTTCGTCCACGTTGCCGGAGTCGAGCTACATCCCGGGGCTACTGGCGAGCGACATCGCACAGGTGCTCGACAGCGTGGGCGTCGACCTCGCCCGCCGCTTGCGCGCGGCGCTGTCGCGTTTTGCGCGCTCGATGCCCGGGTACGTGAGTGACGAAGCCGTCCTGATCGGCGTCGAGTCTCGCACCAGTTCTCCCGTGCGCGTGCCGCGCGATGCGACTAGCTTGGCTTCACCGCAGATCGACGGGCTATACCCGGCGGGTGAAGGCGGCGGTTACGCCGGAGGCATCGTCAGCGCCGCACTCGACGGAATGCGCATCGCCGACGCACTCGTCACCAAATTCGCCTGACCGGCTCAATAACGGCGAGCAAACGCCAACGCCGGCAGCGACGACGGTCGTGGCGCGCGTACCGTGTCCGGCGCCTCGCTGTTCGCCGGCGGCAAGATGGAGTGGAAGCGCGGCGGGCAATGGTCGGTGTCGTTGAGCGTCGCGAGCTCGATGCGCTCGGACTCGCTCGTCGCTTCGTCCGCGGCACTCGGCGGCGAACTCAGCCGAGACAGATGGCGATCGAGCGAGTCGAGCGCCTCGGTTTCCGATGCCCCCGCAGCTTCGACCGAACCCGAGAACGCGCGGTACACGCCCGAGCCTTCGCGCTCCGTATCTGGAGCCATGTCGTCATCGTCCTGATATACGCAGGCGAGCGGCCCGCTCTGTAAGCGAATTAGCTTCACGTGGGGAAACAACGGTTGCTCGGCGACGGCGATTAAGCCACTCGCTGCTTGGGCTGTGCATTTTCGACCGAGCGCTGAGCGTCATCTGCTTGACGCACATGACGCGCGCTCCAGCGGACGCCGCGTTTCGGGCTAGACCGAGCGCAGCGTGAGCTCGGCGATCTCGGAGGGAGCACCGAGTCGCATCGGCGGACCCCAGTAGCCCGTGCCTCGGCTCACGTACACGAGGGACTTATCGAAGCGCGCCAGCCCGGCGACGACTGGTTGTTGGAGACGCACGAGATACGTCCAAGGCCACAGCTGGCCCCCGTGGGTGTGCCCCGAGAGCTGCAGGCCGACGCCGTACGATTTGGCCTCGAGAATCGTCTTCGGTTGGTGCGCGAGCAGCACCAATTCACGGCTGGGATCTCGCCCCTTCAGCGCCTTCGGCAAATCTTCGCCATGGCCTTCACCGAAGCGCTTGGCCGAATGATCGTCGACTCCAGCGAGATCGAAGCTTTCGTTCCCACTACCGATGCTCACTCGCTCGTTGCGCAGCACACGCACGCCGAGCCGCTCGAGCTCGCTGCACCATTCCTCCGCTCCCGAGTAATACTCGTGGTTGCCCGTCACGAAGAAGACCCCGTATTTCGAGCGTAAACTCGCGAGCGGGGCGACGTGCCCACGCAACTCCTCCACGCTGCCATCGACCAGGTCTCCGGTGATGACGACCAAATCCGGCAGGAGTGCGTTGCACTGTTCCACGACGGTTTCGATGAAGCTGCGGTGGATGGTCGGACCGACGTGCACGTCGGTCAGTTGCACGATGCGCGTTCCGCTGAGCGACGCAGGCAACCGCGAAAGCGACACCTCCAGACGCTTGACCGCGACGCGGGCCAGCCCCGAACGGAGCGACCACAGCCCGAGCGTGCCCGCGACCAGCGCGGCCGTGCCGGCGAGCAGACGGGCGACGGCCTGTCGCCGCTCCGGCAGGAGTGGCCCGGCGTCGGTCCATGCCCGGCTGACCTGCCAGGCGCCCCGCACGAGATCGGCCACGCTGAGCGCGAGCGTCAGAAACAAAAGTAACCCGAGCCAGGTCATGGCGAGCCAAACCAAGGCGGAAACCGACCCGCCGAGCGCGCTGCGCCTCAGAAACAAACTGGCCGGAATGGTGAGGAACAGGAAAAGAAGGGCGTAACCCAGCGCGCGCGAGGCGGTGGCGGGCAGCCCCGGGTCCCTGACCAGGCGGGACCAGACGTAATAATGCGCCGCGCCAGTCAGCGTTATCATGATTGAAAGAAACAGTGCGAACGTGAGGAGGCGGGGCATTTCTTCCCTAAAATATGAGGGGGTTTGCCCAGACTGCCAAGGGGGTCAAAATACCCGTTCTGAGGGTTGAAGAACTGCCACGACCGGCCTACGTATTCGGTCGTGCACCGCGTTCGGCGAACCGCCGGACGCTCCAACAAAGTTTCCCCCAACCATCGTTTGGGATCTGACCCCAAAGCAGCAGGAGCTCCCGTGGACAGCTACAGGCACGAATCAGACAAAGACCCCGTCGAGACGCGGGAGTGGCTCGATTCGCTCAAGTCCGTGGTCGAGCACGAGGGGCTGGAGCGCGCGCGCTTCCTGCTCGAGCGCACGATCGAAGACGGTCGTCGCCAAGGCGTTGCCCCCGTGCTGCCACTCAATACGGATTACGTGAACACCGTGCGGGTCGAAGACCAGCCGGAGTTTCCGGGTGATGAAGCGCTCGAGCGCCGCATTCGCCGCATCATCCGTTGGAACGCGGCCGCCATGGTGCACCGCGCGAACAAGAAGTACGACGGCCTCGGTGGCCACATCTCGACCTACGCGTCGAGCGCCACCTTGTACGAGATCGGCTTCAACCATTTCTTCCGCGGTAAAGACGGCGACGGCTTGGGCGACCAAGTGTACTACCAAGGTCACGCCTCGCCCGGAATGTACTCGCGCTCCTTCCTCGAGGGCCGCTTCACCGAAGATCACATGAACCACTTCCGCCGCGAGACCGAGCGGGGTCGCGGTTTGTCGTCGTACCCGCACCCGCGCTTGATGCCGAACTACTGGGAGTTCCCCACGGTCAGCATGGGTCTTGGGCCGATCGGCGCCATCTACCAAGCGCGCTTCAACCGCTACATGGAAAATCGCGGCCTGGCGGACACCTCCAAGTCGCACGTGTGGTGCTTCGTGGGCGACGGCGAGACGGACGAACCCGAGACGCTCGGTGCGTTGCGGATCGCCGCCGGCGAAAAGCTCGACAACCTGACGTTCATCGTCAACTGTAACCTGCAGCGCCTCGACGGCCCGGTGCGCGGCAACGGCAAGATCATCCAAGATTTGGAAGCGGTCTTCCGCGGTTCCGGCTGGGACGTGACCAAGGTCATCTGGGGCGACAATTGGGATGAGTTGTTCGCGCGTGATCACGAAGGCGTGCTGCGCCAGCACCTCAATGCCGTCGTCGACGGTGAGTGGCAGCGCTTGACCACGGCCTCCGGTGAAACGGTGCGCAAGGCTTTCTTCGCCCGCGATCCGCGCATGCTCGAGCTCGTCAGTCATTTGTCCGACGATCAGGTCGGCGCGCTGCGTCGTGGCGGACACAGCAGCCGCAAGGTGTACGCGGGCTACAAGCGAGCGTTGGAGAGCAAAGGCCGCCCGTCGGTGATCTTGGCCCACACCGTCAAAGGTTGGCGTTTGGGTGAGGCGTTCGAGGGAAGCAACGTCACGCACTCGAAGAAGAAGATGCAGAGCGCGGAACTCAAAGCATTCCGCGACGTGCTCGAGCTGCCCATCGCAGACGACCGGCTGGAGGAGTTCCCGTTCTTTCACCCGGGCGCGGACAGCCCGGAAGTGCAGTATTTGACCGAGCGCCGTCGCGCGCTCGGCGGCGCGCTGCCCAAACGCCGCACCACCGTCGACGTGAAGCTCGAAACGCCGAAGGCGGACCTGTTCGGTGAATTCTATCAAGGCATGGCCAAAGGCGAGGCCTCGACCACGATGGTCTTCTCGCGCATGTTGGCCAAATTGCTGCGCGACAAGAAGATCGGCAAGCGCGTGGTTCCGATCGTGCCCGACGAAGCACGCACCTTCGGTATGGACGCGCTGTTCGGTCAGGTCGGTATCTATGCCGCGCACGGTCAGCTGTATGAGCCGATCGACAAGGGCAAATTGCTCTACTACCGCGAGAGCAAGGACGGGCAGGTGCTGGAAGAGGGCATCACCGAGGCCGGGTCGATGGCCTCGTTCATTTCGGCGGCTACCGCCTACTCGGTGCTCGGCCAGCCGATGATCCCGTTCTACATCTTCTATTCGATGTTCGGCTTCCAGCGTACGGGCGACCAGCTGTGGGCCGCGGGTGATTCGATGGCGCGCGGCTTCGTGCTCGGCGCGACCGCAGGGCGCACCACGCTCAACGGTGAAGGCCTGCAGCACGAAGATGGCCACAGCCACATGGCCGCGATGAGCGTGCCCAACGTGGTCGCGTACGACGTCGCCTTCGCCTTCGAACTCGCGGCCGTGATCGAAGACGGCCTCGAGCGGATGTACGAGAAGAACGAGAACATCTACTACTACATCACGCTGCAGAACGAGGATTATCCCATGCCGCCGATGCCGGAAGGCGCGCGCGACGGCGTGCTCCGCGGCATCTACAAGTTCAAGAACGCGGAAAAGCGGCTGAAGCACCACGTGCAGCTGTTCGGCAGCGGCTCAATCATGCAGCAAGTGTTGAAAGCGCAAGCGTTGCTGGCCGAAAAGTTCGACGTTTCGGCCGATATTTGGGGCGTCACCAGCTACCAGCAGCTGCGCAACGACGGCATGTCTTGCGAGCGTTTCAATCGCCTCAACCCGGAGGCGACCCCGCAGGTGCCGTACATCACGCAGGTGCTCAGCGGTGTGGAAGGCCCGTTCATCGCCGCGTCCGACTACATCAAGGCGACGGCGGACGTCGTGGCTCGCTTCATTCCCGGTCGCTTCGTGCCGCTCGGCACGGACGGCTACGGCATGAGCGACACGCGTGAAGCTCTGCGCAGACACTTCGAGGTCGACGCCGAGAGCATCGCGATCGGCGCGCTCGACGGCTTGCGCCAAGACGGCAAGCTCAGCGGTAAGGACCTCGCAGCCGCGATCCAACAGCTCGCCGTCGATACGGGCAAAGTCGAACCAATGACGGTTTGAGCCCGAGGCGCGCAACGCGCTGGCGTTGCGTTACTCGGACAACAAGCGTTCGGCGATTTGGCGATGCGCCTTCGGCATCGCCAAATCGAGCAGCTCCTGCGGCTTCTTCCACGCGCATTCACTGACGGTCAGCGCTTTTGCAACGCCGCTCACGCTGGCTCGATAGGCATCGAGCGTGATCCGAAAGCGCGTGACCGTGTGGCGAATGACGCACAAAAGGCCCGTCGGCTCTCCCCGCAGACCCACTGCGCTGAGTAACGCGCGCCTGACGGCGGTTTCGGGCGTTTCACTCGCCCCGACCTCGGCGTGCGGAAACAGCCACATGCCCGCCCAGCGCGGCGCGTCCGGCCGCAGCTTCGTCACCAATACGCGACCGCCGCGCGCGGCGATCGCAGACACGGCGTGGACGGGCGTCGCTTTGGCTCGCGCGGGCAGCTCGGGCAAAACTTCGACCAAGTCTTGCGCGAGAGCTCGGCAGTGCGTCGCAACCGGGCACGCTTGGCAGCGCGGGCTCCTGGGCGTGCAGACGGTGGCGCCAAGTTCCATCAGCGACTGATTGAAATCGCCCGCGGCGCCTTGGGGAATGAGCGAGCGCGCGCGTGCCCAGATCTCGGCCTTGAGCGGGGCTTTGTTCGGATCGCCGCGCAGCGCAAAGAGTCGTGCGAGCACACGGATCACGTTACCGTCGACCAAAGGCTCGGCGTGCCCGTAAGCGATGCTGGCGATAGCGCCGGCGGAGTAGGGGCCGATCCCGGGCAGTGCCAAGAGCTCGCTGACTCGTTCCGGGACGCGCCCGTCGTGCACGCGAAGGACCTCTTGCGCGGCTCGCCGCAGGTTGCGTGCGCGCGAGTAGTACCCGAGTCCCTGCCAGGCGTGCAGCACGTCGCTCTCTTCGGCGTTGGCCAACGCGGCGACGTTCGGGAAGCGCTTCATCCAACGTTGAAAGTAAGGAATGACGGTGCTCACCTGCGTTTGCTGGAGCATCATCTCGCTGACCCAAACCGCGTACGGGTCCTGTGACTTTCGCCACGGCAGCTCGCGTCGGTGTTTGGCATACCAAGTGAGGAGCGCCCGGCCAATTGCCCGGGCGTGCTGGTTCTCCACCGTTTTCTCGTTCGACACGCGGCCTTTCAACACGCAAGCTCGCTCGCAGAGCAACACAATCGATTGTCGGTCGTGATGTAGGTATTGTAGGTCCAACGTAGCGCGGGGTTAAGGGACGCCCCGAGAAAAAAGCAGGCCCCTGGGTTTGACTTGTTCGGGCTCGGGGTTCCGTGAGAAAAAGAGGGTTCGGATTTCATGGCGGAGCCACTTCTCGTCTCGCTCGAGTCCATTCGCACCGACGGTTGGTTCGAGCGCATCGGTGAGGGCATCGGCAGTTTTCAAGCGCTGTGCGACATCGTCGGCCCGCGCTTCTTCGGCTTTGCGATGATCACCGGTGCGCGCATCACCTCGCTGACGGTCGATCGCCGCACGCCCGACAATACGCTGGTCGACTTCGTGGTCGGTCCGGAAGACACCGAGGTCGTCGAGAGTGACACGCAGCGGCTCACGCTGGCTGACTTTCGACGCCGTTTGGTGAGCGCGTTGGTGACCGAGGAGCCACTCGGCCCTGCGCCACGCCGTGCGACGGATCTCGAAGCCGTGCAACTGCACATCGGCGTGCGCTACCTACTGCTCGCGCCCCTCTACGGCTACACGTTGCGTGAGCTCTCGGTCGACCGAGAGGGCTCACAGCTCCGTTTGCTCCACGACGGCATCGAGGAAAGTTACTCGGTCGGCGCGTTCCGAGCGCGGTTGCGCACGCACGTCCGTGAAGAGCTGGAGCGCCTGGCGCGACCCGCCGCGCGCGGTGCAATCGAACTGAGCCGTGTGGCCGAGGCGGAAGCGGCCGCAGCGCGGGGCGACCAGGTGCGAATCCTCGAGCTCTTGGGGGCGTGGCCCGCGCCGCTCGCGATCTTCTTACGCACGCCGGACGGCCAAATGCTGAGCCCTGAGACTCGCGCGTTGATCGCGAAAGCGCTCGGCCTGCTCGGCAGTGCCTGCATCTCCCTGGGGGAGATGGGCAAGGGGGAAGAGGTGCTCCGGCTCGGCGTCCAGTACGCCGGGGACGGCAGCGCCGCCTCCGACATTTACTTTCGTCTTGGGGAGGCGATGTTGGGGGACGCCCGACCTGGTGAATCGATTGGCCCCTTGCGTCGGGCGGCCAATCTGGGCGCGCCGGGCGACCGCGTCTGGCCCTTGTTGGCGCAGGCGTTCTTGGCGCGCGCGCGCTATGCAGCCGCTTACTCGGCGCTGGTCGAGGCGGAGCTCGCCGGGGCCGAGCCCGACGCGCTGACCGTCCTGCGCCAGCAGGTCGAAGCGGCCCTCGGGCCGTCCTTTCAGACCTGGCGAAAGACCTTGGAAAATCCGACGCCTGCGGTGGCTTGACCGCCGCGCGTGGCCACTCGGGCACGCTTCCTGGCTGGCTGCCGCGCGCGTGCATTGACAGCTCGCGGACGCCAGCACTACATAGCGCCCAGACGTAGCGTAATTTCCAGAGGTTGCGCGGTGATCGCGTCCGAGCTGGCCGGTTCGAGCCACTTCTCGGGTGACCGATCGCCCCGCGAGCCTCGACGCCCGCGTCCGCAGCACCACGCCGCGCTGCACCACTCAGCCAAGCCCGACCGAGTCCCGCATGCTTCTAACCTACCTGCCGATGTTCGTGATGTTCGCCATCGTGTTGGTGATCTCATCCGTGATGTTCTTGGGCGGCCAATTCATCGGCCCCAAGAATCCGAACCCCGAAAAGCTTACGCCCTTCGAGTGCGGTAACGACACCGAGGGCGCCAAGAACACCAAGCTCAGCGTCAAATTTTATCTCACTGCGATCCTCTTCGTCGTTTTCGACATCGAGGTCGTGTTCATGTATCCGTGGGCGGCCTTGTTCAAAGGCCTCGGCTGGAGCGGCTTCGTGACGATGTTCAGTTTCATCCTCGCGTTGGTCGTCGGCCTCGCCTACTGCTGGAAGAAGGGAGCCCTCGAATGGGAGAGCTGAAGCAGTCCTCGACTCAGATTATCGAGCCAGGTGGCTCGGGTGGCGCGCAGTTCGCGACCACGCGTTTGGAAGCCGTTTTGGCCTGGGCGCAGAAATACTCGCTGTTCATGTACCCGTTCGTGACCGCGTGCTGCGGCATGGAGTTCATGGCCGTGTCGAGCCCGCGCTACGACTTCTCGCGCTTCGGCTCGGAAGCCCCGCGCTTCTCGCCGCGCCAGTCGGACTTGCTGTGGGTGGTGGGCACCATCACGCAGCGGCAAGCGCCGATCTTGAAGCGCATCTACGAGCAGATGGCCGAGCCCAAGTGGGTACTCGCGTTCGGCACCTGTGCTTCGTGCGGCGGCTTTTACGACAACTACGCGTGCGTGGCCGGCGTCGACAAAGTGATCCCGTGTGACGTGTACGTGCCGGGCTGTCCGCCACGCCCGGAAGCGGTGCTCGACGGTTTGATGCTGCTCCAGGACAAGATCCAGAGCGGCGATCGTCGGCCTTCGATCGTCAAGCCGCGCCAAGATCCGGCGGTCGAGCAGAACCTCGGGCTCGTGCAACTTCGTAAGTCGCGCACCTCGGTCGCGTAAGCGCCTCAGCGAAATCGAGCTCGAAGACATGTCAAAGGCCTTGATCGAACTCATCAAGAAGAACTTCGGCGCCGCAGTGCTGGAAACGCACTCACTGCACGGCGACGAAACCGTGGTCGTCGAAGCAGTTGCTTGGAGGGAGGTCGCGCGATTCCTGCGTGACAACCCGCAGTGCAGCATGGAGATGCTGAGCGATCTGACCGCGGTGGATTTTCCGGATCGTGAGCCCCGCTTCGAAATCGTGGCGCACTTTTATTCGCTGTCCAAGGGTCACCGCTTGCGGGTCAAGACTCGTACCGGTGACTCGGAGGGCGACGAGGCGGAGATCGACTCGCTGTGCGAGCTCTGGGCGAGCGCCAACTGGATGGAGCGCGAGACGTTCGACATGTTCGGCGTGATCTTCAAAGGTCACCCGGACCTGCGCCGCATTTTGCTGTACCCCGAGTTCGAGGGGCACCCGCTGCGCAAGGACTACCCGGCCGACAAAATTCAACCGCTCATCGCCTATCGCGACGTGCCGAATATCGAGAAGGTCGCCCCGTTCAGCGTCGACGAAGGCATGTCCTTCGGTCGCCAGACGCACACCGGTAGGCGCCACGATACAGACGACTCACAGGTGAACTGATGGAGCCCCTCGATCAAGAGTTAGACGAAGCCGAGCTGGAGATGCCGACGGAGCCGATGCTCCTGAACGTCGGCCCGGCCCACCCGGCGATGCACGGCACCGTGCGCTGCGTGATGGAACTCAGCGGCGAGATCATCGAACACGTCGACGTGCAGGTCGGTTACTTGCACCGCGGCTTCGAGAAGATGTAAGAGCGCGGCACGTGGAGCCAAGTGTTCCCGTACGTCGATCGCTGCAACTACGTCTCGCCGATGCTCAACAACGTCGGCTTCGCGCTGGCGTGCGAGAAGATGCTCGACGTCACGGTCCCCGAGCGCTGCCAGTGGTACCGGATGATCTTGGGTGAGCTCGCCCGCATGTCGGATCACCTGACGTGCGACGGCGCAATGGCCATGGAACTCGGGGCTTTCACCCCATTCCTGTGGATGATCAAAGCGCGCGAGATGATCTGGGATTTGATGGAGGAGGAGACCGGCGCACGCCTGACGCACAGCTTCGGTCGCGTCGGTGGCATGGCCTCGCCACCCACCGAGCACCTCAAAGAGAACGCGCGCGCCGTCGTCAAACACATCCTGAGCGTGATCGACGAGTGCGAGAAGCTGTTGCTCGGCAACCGAATCTTCCTCGATCGCCTCGAGGGCGTGGGCGTGATCAGCCAGGCCGACGCCATTTCGCTCGGCTGGACCGGGCCCTGCTTGCGCGCGACCGGCGTTCCGTACGACGTGCGCAAAGCGAGTCCGTACCTGAAGTACGGCGAAATCGAGTTCGAAGTGCCGGTCGGTTCCGCGAGCGACTGCTTCGATCGTTTCATGGTGCGCTTGGCGGAGATTCGCCAAAGCGCGCGCATCGTCGAGCAGTGTTGTCAGCGCATGGCCGACTCTGGCCCGGTCAACGTCAGCGATCCGCGCATCATCTTGCCGCCCAAAGAAGAGGTGTACAACACGATCGAAGGCACGATTCAGCACTTCAAGATCGTGATGGAAGGCCTGAAATTGCCGGCCGGCGAGGTGTACTCGTACACCGAAGGCGGCAACGGCGAGCTCGGCTTCTACCTGGTGAGTGACGGTAGCGGCACCCCGTACCGCGTGCGCATTCGCCCGCCGTGCTTCCTCATCACTGGCGGGCTCGAGCGTGTGATCACCGGCGCCATGATGGCCGACGTCGTCCCGAGCTTCGGCTCACTGAACATGATCGGTGGCGAGTGCGATCGGTAGTCGTCGGGAGCTCCACTCCCGCACCCACGGAAGTGAATTCCGTGGGGCCCCAGCCTGGGTTTTTGGGCCCCGACCCCAAGACGCTCTCTTTTTTCTAGATTCCCGGAAATTCGGATGCCTACCTTCAAGATAGACGACCGCGAAGTCCCCTTCGAACCAGGCGAGACGATCATCCGCGCCGCGCAAAAGGCCGGGATCGACATCCCGCACTACTGCTGGCACGCCGGTCTGTCCGTGGCGGCCAACTGCCGCATGTGCCTGGTCGAGATCATGCCGCCTCCGGGCCGCCCGGCCATGCTGCTGGACGTCCTGACCTGGGACAAAGACAAGCAGGAATACGTCCCGCAAAAGAAGCCCAAGCTGGTGCCTTCGTGCCAGCAGGCGGCCGCCGACGGCATGGTGGTGAAGAGCCAGACCAGCGAGCACGTGGACACCGCGCGCGCTGCGGTGCAAGAGCTCTTGCTGCTCAACCACCCGGTTGATTGCCCGATCTGCGATCAAGCGGGCGAGTGCCGCTTGCAGGATTACTGGCTCGAGCACTCAGGCACCAAGAAGCGCATGCGCGACGAGCCGGTGCACAAGCCCAAGGGCGTCGTGTTCGGCCCGACCATCGTCTACGACGCGGAGCGTTGCATCGTGTGCACGCGCTGCGTTCGCGTTTCCGAAGAGCTGGCCAAGGATCCGGTCCTCAGCGTGCGTGAGCGCGGTAACCTGAACGAGATCGTGGTCTCGCCAGGCCGACAGCTCGATCACGCCTATACCTTGATGACCGAGTACGTGTGCCCGGTCGGCGCGCTGACCTCAATCGACTTCCGTTTCAAGGCGCGCGTCTGGTTTTTGCGCTCGACACGTAGTGTGTGCGTGGGTTGCGCCACCGGTTGCAACTCCTTCACGGATTTCGACCCGCGCAACCAAAAGGTTTATCGCTACCGTCCGCGCGAGAACCTGGCCGTGAACAAGTTCTGGATGTGCGACGAGGGCATGCTCGATCATCGCCGCATCCACGAAGGTCGCGTGCTCGAAGCGCGCGTCTCGGGCGCGAATGCGGCGCTGCCCACCGCGATCGCGGCGGCCGCGGAGATCCTCAGCGGAGCCAAGCCGGACACGACCGCAGTCGTGCTCAGCGCGGAACACTCTCAGGAGGACAACTTTGCGCTGCTGAGCTTGGCCAAGGCGTTTGGCTTCACTGGCATCTACCAGAGCGGCCGACCTGCGGGGCCGGCGGACGATATCTTGCGTCATCCGGACAAGAACCCGAACACCACGGGCATCGCCGCCCTGGGTAAAGCTCAAGGGCTGAAGACCTTCGTCGAATTCGTCGAGGCGATTCGCGCCGGCAAGGCTCAAACCGTGATTGCCCTCGGCGCGGCCACTCCGACCGGCGGCGGCGCCGCAGCGCTCGCCGACGTCAAGAACCTGGTGGCGATCGCGACGCACGAGGGCGCGTTCCCCGAGCGCGCGCGTGTGGTGCTGCCCGCGAGCAGTTGGGCCGAAGCGGACGGCACGTTCGTGAACGCCAAGGGCATGGCTCAAGAGAGCGAGAAGGTGATCACGGCCCAGGGCGCTTCCAAGCCCGCGTTCCGCTTGATCGCCGAGCTCGCCACCGCAGCCGGCAAACCTCTTTCTTGGAAGAAGCTCGCCGAGCTGCGAGCCGCGATGAGCCCGCCCGCGCGCAGCAGCGTGGCGCCCGAGAGCGCGTCGCTGGGAGCAGAATGATGACGTTGACGCTGGTTTCCTTTCTGTTGTTCGTGCTCAAGGCCTTCGTGGTCGTGATGTTCGCCATGAACGTGGCGGTGATCCTGACCTGGGCCGATCGTCGCCAAGGCGCGATGATTCAGGACCGCGTAGGTCCGAACCGCGCCGTGGCATGGATTCCGACCAAGGTCGCGCAGGCGATTGCCGTCGGGCCGGCGTTGGCCGTGATTGCAGCGGTGGCCTTCGTGGTGCTCAAGCTCGAGCCGCCGTCGGAGGAGCTCGGTCAGCGCGCGATGTTGTTCAGCCAGCTCGGCATTTTGTTCACCTGGCTGACGGGCGTCGTGATCGCCGGCAAAGTGCAGAATCGCGGCGTCACCAATAGCTTCGATGCGTGGCTGTACTCGCTCGGCGATCCGCGGCGCATTTTCTACGGCGGGTTGTTCGCGCACTTCCTCACGTTGTTCGTCGGTCTCGCGCTGAACGACTCGGCGTTCGGTCCGCAAATGCGCGCCATTGGCTACGGTGGTGGCGCCGGCCTGTTGATCCTTTCCGTGCTGTTCGGGGCGGTCTACGCCGCAATTAGCATCAACGACGAGCCGCGCGTGGGCTTGCGCTTGGCGGGTCTGCTGCACCCGGCCGCCGACGGTTTGAAGACCATCTTCAAGGAAGACTTCATTCCGCCGAACGCCGACAAGTTCTTGCACAGCCTTGCGCCGTTCATCTCGTTCTTCCCGGCGCTGGTGGTGATGGCGGTGATCCCGTTCGGGGATACCCTGTGCTTCACGCCCGGCAAAGACGGGGCGCTCGGTAGCTTGATGGCTACCGTGGCGCGCGACGCGGTCTGCACCGAGGGCGGAGTTCGGCTCCAGGTCGTCGACCTGAACGTCGGCCTGCTCTACTTCTTCGCCCTTGCAGGCACCGGTATCGTTGGCGCAGCCCTCGCCGGCTGGGCCAGCGACAACAAATACAGCCTCTTGGGCGGCGTCCGCGCCGCAAGCCAGATGGTCTCGTACGAAGTGACCATGGGCCTCACCCTCGTGGGCGCGGTGATGGTGTACGGGACGCTGCGCGTCGATCAGATGATCGAATGGCAGTCGCAGAATGCCTGGGGCATCTTCGTGCAGCCGCTCGCGTTCTTCCTGTTCTTTACCGCCTCCGTCGCCGAATCGAAGCGCATCCCGTTCGACATTCCCGAAGGTGAGAGCGAAATCGTCGCCGGCTACTTCACCGAGTACGCCGGAATGAAGTTCGCCATGTTCTTCTTCGCGGAGTACATCGCGGTCGTTACTTCCGCTGGGCTGATGTCGGCCATCTTCTTGGGTGGTTGGGATCTGCCGTTCCTGTATCGCGACGGCTTGCACGTCACGATCGGCGAGACCGTGATCTTCGAGCAGGCGCTGCCGCACTTGGCGATCGTGATCATCGGCGCCCTCGGCTTCGTGCTCAAGACGCTTACGCTGTGCTGGTTGCAGCTGATGATTCGCTGGACCTTGCCGCGCTTCCGCTACGATCAGCTGATGCGCCTCGGCTGGCGCAAGTTGCTGCCGGCCTCGCTCGCCAACGTTTTGGTCACCGGCGTGATCGTCATGGCGATCGTGACGGGAGGGCCTTCGGTGGCGAAGTTCATGTCCCTGCTCGCCGACTACAGCAAGGCGTTGGTCGCCCTGGCTGGCCTCGGGGGCTTCATCTACTTCGTCGTGTTCTTGGTCAAGCCAGTGCACAAACGCAAATCTTTGGCCTCGTCTTCGGCGCAATACGCGGCCGCGGCAGGCGGTACTCGCAGCGCACGGATGTCAGCATGAGCAATCAATCGGAAGCTTTGGGCCCGAACAAAGTCACGGGCGTCGCCGTCGCGCGGCCCAACCGCACCGCGTCGGTCCAGACCTACATCCCCGAGGTCGCCAAGGGCCTCGGCATCACGATGAAGCATTTCTTTCAGAACACGAAAGAGATGGTCTTCGGACAACGCAACGATCCGGTAACCGAAGGCATCGAAGACGGCATCAATTGCGTCTCGTACCCCGAGCAAAAGCGCCCGTACCCCGCGCGTTCGCGCGGCGTGCATCGACTCACGCAGCGTGACGACGGCTCCCCCCGTTGCGTCGCCTGTCTGTGCTGCTCCACGGCGTGTCCCGCGCAGTGCATCCACATCGAAGCCGGCGAATACCCAGAAGGCGACCCGCGCCGCGGCTACGAACGATTCCCGCAGCGCTTCGTCATCGATGAACTGCGCTGCATTTTTTGCGGGTTTTGCGTCGAGGCTTGCCCCTGTGATGCCATCCGGATGGACACGGGCATCCACGCTGCGCCCTATGACTCCCGCGAGCAGTTCATCTTCGAGAAAGATGTGCTGATGGGTTTCCCCGGCCGAGACGGTTCTCATCTCACCGCCAACCCGCGTCACGAGCCAGGCGAAGCCTCGCACCCCGGCTTGGACCGCGAGAAACACTGATCCGCCCGGCTCGCGCGCGGTGAGTCCCGCCGCGCGCGAAAGTACTGTGCGCACACAGTGCGAAACACAATATCTTTGGCGCGTTTGGCGCGCGCGAGGCCCGCGTCTTTCCGTGCGCGACGGATACCGTGCGCACGCAGTATCTTGGGGCGGCGAGCGGCGCGCGTGTTTCCGTGTGCGACGGGTATTGTGTGCACACAGAATCGTTGGCGCAGCGAGCGCGCGCGTGTTTCCGTGCGCGACGGATACCGTGCGCACACAGTATCTTTGGCGCAGCGAGCGGCGCGCGTCTTTCCGTGCGCGGCGAGTGGCGCGCGTTTCCGTGTGCGGCGAGTGGCGCGCGTTTCCGTGTGCGGCGAGTGGCGCGTCTTTCCGTGCGCGGCGAGTGGCGCGTCTTTCCGTGCGCGGCGGATACTGTGCGCACACAGTGTCTTTGGCGCGGCGAGCGCGCGCGTTTCCGTGCGCGGCGAGTGGCGCGCGTTTTCCGTGTGCGACGGGTATTGTGTGCACACAGTGTCTTTGGTGCGGCGAGTGGCGCGCGTTTCCGTGCGCGGCGAGTCCCGCTACGCGCGACGGTGCTGTGCGCACACAGTGCGCAGACAGTATCTTTGGCGCGGGGCGAGGGCGCGTTTCCATGCACGTTGAGTCCCGCCTCGCGCGACGGGACTGTGCGCACGCAGTGTTTTTGGCGCGCACGAGGAGCGGGTTTTCCGCATGCAACGGTGCTGTGCGTGCACAGTATTGGGGGCCGCGAGATCCGAGTGCGCTGCCGCGTCCGGATCGCGGAGTCGTTCCGGCGGGTGGTCGGGGGGTCTTTTGGGGCGCTCTCTGGGGCACGCGGTCGCGGCGCGAGCTGCAAGGCAGCCCTTACGGGCGCCCCCAAATCCCTTCGGATCGGTGGAATTACCTAGTCGTGAGCGTGCACTAGAACCTCGGGCGATTCGGCGCTAGAGCTGCAAGTGAGTCATGGAATACGAACCAGTCATTGGGCTTGAAGTTCACGCGCAGCTGCTCACCAAGAGCAAGTTGTTCTGCGCTTGTTCGACCAACTTCGGAGGGGAACCGAACACCAACGTCTGCCCGGTGTGTTTGGGACTGCCCGGGTCGTTGCCGGTGCTCAATCAGCAAGCGGTGACGTTTGCCGTGCAAACTGGGCTGGCGCTCGGCTGCACCATCCATGAAAAGAGCATCTTCGCTCGCAAGAACTACTTCTATCCGGATTTGCCCAAGGGCTACCAGATCAGTCAGTTCGAGGAGCCCATCGCGACCGACGGACACCTCGACATCGAGGTGGACGGGGTGGCGCGGCGCGTGGGCATCACCCGCGCGCACATGGAAGAAGACGCAGGCAAGAACGTGCACGGCGTCGCGGGTGACTCGCTGGTGGATTTGAACCGCGCGGGCACGCCGCTGTGTGAAATCGTGGGCGCGCCGGATTTGCGTTCGAGCGCCGAGGCCGCAGCGTACCTGCGCGCGCTGCGCGATCTGCTGGTGTTCATCGGCGTCAACGACGGTAACTTGGAAGAGGGCAGCTTTCGCTGCGACGCAAACGTCTCGATTCGACCGGTGGGAACCGAGAAGTTCGGCACGCGTTGCGAATTGAAGAACATCAACTCGTTCAAGTTCGTGCAGCGCGCGATCGACGCCGAGATCATCCGTCAAACCGCGATTTTGGACGCGGGCGGCACCGTCAAACAAGAAACTCGTAGCTTCGATCCGGACACGGGCCTCACGCAGACCCTCCGCGCCAAGGACGACGCGCATGATTATCGCTACTTCCCGGAGCCGGATCTGCCGCCGTTGCGCGTCGAGCCCGCGTTCATCGCGGCACAGCGCGCAGGCTTGCGCGAGTTGCCCGTGGCGGTGCGCAAGCGCTGGGTGGAACAGCTCGGTCTCACCGCGGCGACCGCTCAGACTCTGAGCGGGCATCCGCAGTACGTGACCTTCTTCGAAGAGGTGTGCAAGGTGTTCGATCAGCCGGTGAAGGTCGCCAATTTCGTGGCCAATGAAGTGCTGCGCGGCGCGAAATCACACGGTCTGGAAGCCACGTTCACCGTCACTCCGGCGCAGATCGCCGAGTTGCTCACGCTGGTCGAGGCCGGTGAAATCAGCGGCAAGCAGGCGAAGGAAGTGTTCGCTGCGCTGGAGGGCACGAACAAGAGCGCGCGGGCGATCGTCGAAGAGCGCGGCTTGCGCGTGGTCTCCGACAGCGCGTCGCTCGAGAAGTTGTGTCTGCAGCTGATCGAAAAGTTCCCGAGCCAGGCCGCGTCGGTCAGGGCAGGGAAGAAGGGCCTGCTCGGCTTCTTCATGGGTCAAGCCATGAAGGAGACCGGCGGTTCCGCCGATCCCAAGTTGGTCAGCGCCTTGTTCGAGAAACTGCTGGGAGGCGGCACATGACGGCGACGCGCAGTCTGAAGATTTACGACCCGAAGCCACCCTGGCTCAAGGTGCGTGCGCCCGGCGGCGAAAACTACACGCGCCTGAAGCAGACCCTGCGCGAGCTGGATCTGTACACGGTGTGTGAGGAAGCACGCTGTCCGAACGTCGCCGAGTGCTGGGCGTCGGGCACGGCTACGGTGATGCTGCTCGGTCACACGTGCACGCGCGGTTGTCGCTTTTGTGCGGTAACCACCGGCAATCCGCGGGGCGCGGTCGACCCGCGCGAGCCGGAGCACGTGGCGCGCGCGATCTCCAAGCTGAAGCTCCGCTACGTGGTGCTCACCATGGTCGATCGCGACGATCTGCTCGACGGCGGCGCTTCACACATGGCGCGCGCGGTCGTGGCGCTGCGCGAGCATAGCCCCGGGCTGCTCGTGGAGACTTTGGTCGGCGACTTCGGCGGCCGCATGCGCGACGTGAACTCGATGGTCGACTCGGCGCCCGACGTGTTCGCGCACAACATCGAAGTGTCGCGGCGTATGACGCCCAAAATTCGTGATCAGCGCTGCGATTACGATCTCTCGCTGGGTGTTTTGGCCCACGCCAAGGCACGGCATCCGGATCGCTTCGTCAAGAGCTCGATCATGGTCGGCGTCGGCGAGACCGACGACGAAGTCTTCGAAACGATGCACGATCTGCGCAAAGCGGGCGTAGACATCGTGACGCTCGGCCAATACCTGCGTCCGACCGCAAAGCACGCCCCGGTCGAGCGCTACGTGACGCCGGAGCGCTTCGAAGATTACGCACGTGAGGGGCGCGAAATGGGCTTCGCATTCGTGGCTTCGGGTCCGCTCGTGCGTTCGAGCTATCACGCCGCAGAGGGCTTCGTGGAAGCTCGCCTCCGTCCGCCAGAGGCGAGCGGTGCGAGCGACTCACACTCCGCCGCCGCGAACGAAGGCAAGCTTGCAGCAGCAGAATTATCGCTACTCGAGCGATCCGAGCTGGACCGTGCGCCGCTGATCCGGCCGGAGTCCCTGGTTCGACGCTGACGGGCAATGACTCGGCGCCCGTCTTCGGTTAGCGTGGCTTCGCCCTAATCGAAGGGAACACTGATGCCCGCCCCGGACTCCAGTCTGATCGGTAAGGTCGCTCGCCAGCTGACCCAAGCTCCCGCGTACGCGGCCGATCGCGCGCGTGGATCACTGTTGAGCTTGGCGGCTAGTTCCTACGGCTGGAAGGCCGATAACGACGAGCTCACTCAGCCGACCGGCTTCGATCCGGAAGCCGCGCGCTTGTTCGAAGCCATGGTCGAAGGCGCTTTTTTGGTCGCCAACGCGGATGGGGATTTCGACGACACCGAGCAGGCTGCTTTTCAGCACGTGGTCGTGAGCGCCTGCGGCGGTCGTGTCGCGGAGCGTCAAGTGTCGGAGCTGCTCGCCGACCTGCAAGATCAGCTCGACGAAGACGGCCTGCAGAAGCGGATCGAGATGGTCGCGCAGGCCATTACGCGTGAGGATCATGCCCGTGAGGTGCTCCGGGTTTCTTCACTTCTGGCGCACGTGTCGGGTGGAGTAAGTTCGGTCGAACGTGAAGTGCTGGACAAGCTCGCCGCTAAATTCAAACTAAAGGGTGCAGCGGTCGAACAAGCCATCGAAGAGGCCGCCCACGCGCTGACCGAATAGAGCGCTGGGCTCGGGTGTTGCCGCACCGAGCGGGAACCCCAGCCGAATCTTCTAACTGGCTTGCCACTTCGCCAGAGGCCTCGAAATTCTGAATGGATATGATGCCCGAAATGCCTGCGACTTTCCGGCCGGAACAGCCGGCGAAAGTCATTCGCGTGTTGTCCGACGACGGCACGCTGGATCCCCGTCACGATCCTCGCCTGAGCGAGAGCGACGTGCTCGAAATCTACCGTTGGATGGTGACCACGCGCCAGCTGGACGAACGCTTGGTGGCGCTGCAACGCCAAGGACGTATCGGCTTTCACGTCGGTTCGCTGGGGGAGGAGGCGGCCATCATCGGCTCGGCCTTCGCCATTCGAAAGACTGACTGGCTGTTCCCTTGCTACCGCGAGTTCGGCGCGGCGCTGATGCGCGGCCTCGACTTGCAAAAGTTCATCGACAACATGTTCGGCAACGCCAACGACACGGTGCAGGGGCGGCAAATGCCGAACCACATCACGTCGCGCGAGACCGGCTTCACCTCGGTGAGCTCGCCCGTGGGCACGCAGATCACGCAAGCCGTCGGCTTTTCGTGGGGCGCCAAGATCGACGGCAAAGACGTGGCCAGCTTGGTGTACTTCGGTGACGGCGCCACGAGCTCCACGGATTTTCACTCCGGGATGAACTTTGCCGGCGTGTTCAAGGTGCCGGTGGTGTTCTTCTGTCGCAACAACGGTTGGGCGATCAGCGTGCCTGCCGAGCGGCAGACGGCTACCCGTACCTTCGCCGAGAAAGCAGCCGGTTATGGGATTCCCGGCGTGCGCGTCGACGGCAACGACATTTTCGCGGTGGTCAGCGTGGTGCGTGAGGCCGTGCGCCGCGGTGAACAGGGCCTCGGTCCGACGTTGATCGAGGCGGTCACCTATCGCATGGGCGGTCACTCCACGAGCGACGACCCCAATCGCTACCGCGCGACGGATGATTTGAAACCCTGGGCGGAGCGTGATCCGCTCGCGCGTCTGCGCCAGTACCTCGAGCGCCGCAAAGCCTGGGACGATCGCGCCGAGCAGGCGTTGATCGCGGACATCGATCAGCGCTTCCGCACGGCGGTCAGTATCGCCGAGAAGACGCCGGCCCCGCCGCTCGAATCGATCTTCGACGACGTGTACCAAAAGCCGCCGTGGCACTTGCAAGAGCAGCGCGCCGAGCTCTTGCGCGGCCCACGCGCGCCATCCTCTCATTGAGCTCGATGCTCGGATTTTCTGTTCGACCTTTGCCGGGCGCATAGCCCCGGAGCGATAGCGATGCCGCAGATGAATATGGTGATGGCCGTCAACGAGGCGCTTCGCTCGGCGATGCGCCGCGACAAGCGCGTCATCGTGATGGGTGAAGACGTGGGCAAGGTGGGCGGCGTGTTTCGCGTGACCGCCGGGCTGCAAGAAGAATTCGGCGAGGAGCGCGTGATTGACACGCCGCTCAGCGAAAATGGCATCGTCGGCTGCGCCGTGGGCATGGCCTTGTACGGCATGGTCCCCGTGGTCGAGATCCAGTTCGCCGATTTCATTTGGCCCGCCTACGACCAAATCGTGAACGAGCTGGCAAAGTTCCGCTATCGCTCGGGCGGCGAATACCCCGCCAAGGTGGTGATCCGCACGCCCGTCGGCGGCGGCATCAAAGGCGGCCACTATCACTCGCAGCACCCGGAAGCCGCGTTCATCCACGTTCCGGGGTTGAAGGTGGTCTGTCCTTCCAATCCGTACGACGCCAAAGGCCTCTTGCTCGCGTCGATTCAGGATCCGGATCCGGTGCTGTTCTTCGAACCCAAGCGCGTGTACCGCGCGGCCAAGGGCGAGGTTCCGGACAACGACTACCTCGTGCCGCTCGAAAGCGCGAAGATCGTGCGCCCTGGCCGCCACGTGACCGTCTTGGCCTACGGCGCCATGCTGTACGAAGCGCTCGACGCCGCCGCCAAGGCCGCCGAAAAGGGCGTCGAGGCCGAGGTCATCGATCTGCGCACGCTCTGGCCGGTCGACATTGCGACGATCGTCACGAGCGTGAAACACACGGGGCGGGTCGTGGTCGTCCACGAGGCGGCCAGGACCTGTGGTTTCGGGGCGGAGCTCGTCTCCTTGATCGTGGAGCGCTGCTTCTATCATCTGGAAGCGCCGCCCGTGCGAGTGACCGGCTTCGACACGCCGTTCCCGTACACACTCGAGATGGAGTACATGCCGCTCTCGCACCGCATTTTACCGGCTCTGCTGGACTCGGTGCGCTCCTAAACCCCGTGCCCATGCCGGAAAAGCCGAGCCACGGCAGCGCGCGCCGTCACGCACTGGTGCACGCGGGCTGCTGAGGCGCAGCCCATTCGAGGGAAGGAAGAGGGGGCGATCGCGATCCAGCAGCGCACCTCGTGGGGCGCGTTGTTTGCGTCGGAAGAATGGGCGATCGGGTACGGGCGCAGGCACGGGCACGTTTACGGGTGCCACAGCAATTCGCGGACAGAACTCTTGACCTATATCCCGATCCCAGCGAGAAAAGCGGCCCATGGCGAAGTTCGAGTTCAAATTGCCGGATATCGGCGAAGGCGTTGCTGAGGGTGAAATCGTCAATTGGCTGGTCCAGGCCGGCGACGACGTCACCGAGAATCAAGAAATGGTCGAGGTGATGACGGACAAGGCGACCGTCACCATCGGTGCGCCCAAAGCTGGCAAGGTCAGCGAGCTCCGCTTCAAGGTCGGCGACACGGTTCCGGTCGGTCAGGTGCTCGTGGTGTTCGAGACCGGCGGTGAAGGTGCCGCTGCTGCGCCTGCTGCTGCGCCTGCTGCCGCTGCGCCTGCCGCTGCTGCGCCCGCGCCCGCTGCGCCGGCGAAATCAGAGGGTCCCGTCGCCAGCGCCGTGGGTGATATTCGCGAATCTCTGCCGGGGATGGCAGCACCCGCTGCGAAGAGCGGTGGGAACGATTACTACGCAGAGCGGCCGCTCGCAGCGCCAGCGACACGTAAGCTCGCGCGCGAACTCGGGGTTGATTTGCGTCGCGTCGAGCCGAGTGGCTCCGCGGGCCGCGTCACCCGTGAAGACGTCGAACGCAGCGTGAACGGCGCGGCCGCCCCCGGCGCGCACGCCGCTGCCGCCGAAGCGCCGGCGGTGAAAGCGCCCGCGGCGCCGCCGGCCCCGGTTGCGAAGCAAGCCACGGACGAGCGCATTCCAATCCGCGGGCTGCGCAAGCGCATCTTCGAGAACATGGCGCGCTCCAAGCACACGGCAGCGCACTTCCACTACGTCGACGAGGTCGACGTCGGCGCGATCACGACGCTCAAGGACCGCTCGAAGCCGTTCGCCGACAAGGCCGGGGTGAAGCTCACGTTCTTGCCCTTCCTGGTCAAAGCGGTGGTAGCGGCCCTCAAGCGCCACCCGCGCCTCAACTCGAACCTCGACGAAGCGGCGATGGAACTCGTGCTGCGCAAGACGTACGACATCGGTATCGCGACCGCGACCGAAGCTGGGTTGATGGTGCCAGTCGTGCGTGGTTGCGACCGCCTGAGCATCCTCGAGATCGCCAGCGAGATCGATCGCGTGGCGCGCGCGGCGCGCGAGGGCAAGAGCCAGAAGGAAGACCTGGGCGGCTCTTCGTTCACCATCACCTCGTTGGGCAAACTGGGCGGGCTGATTGCGCCGCCGATCATCAACTATCCCGAGGTGGGCATCATGGGCGTCCACGCGATCAAGAAGAAGCCGGTGGTGCGGGGCGACCAAATCGTGATCGGCGAGGTGATGAACCTGAGCTTCTCCTTCGACCACCGCATCATCGATGGCGACGTCGGTGCAAACTTCGCGCAGGAGATCATTTCTTACCTGCACGAGCCCGACCGCCTGATCGTCGAAATGGGCTGAGGCCTGCTCGGCGCGCGACCTGGGCCAACGGAAGGGCGCGGGTCGCGCCGACAAGCTCCTACATGCCCGCACAATGAGGCTGGCACTCCGTTGCATTCGAGCAGCGGGCGCGGCGCGCGCAAGTGCGCTTCGGTGGGCGGCGCGCTTCGACTTTTCGAGCGGTTCACGCTATTCAATTACGGTGATCCGCTCCCTCGCCGGATCGACTGTAAAGGTGTAGCCTGTTGTCGGTAAATCGTGAATCTTTGGAGTCTTCGAGTGCGATGAAGGGTCTGGTCAGTGTTGCCGCGTTTGCGCTTGTCCTACATGGCGCAGGTTTCGCTCACGCGGTTGAGGAGGGATCTGAACCAACTCCGGCTCAAGTGCGTTCCGCCGCCGAAGCGTTCGATCGCGGCCGTGAAGCGTACAAGACCGAAGACTACGTTGAGGCGGCGGAGCAGTTCGAGAGCGCCGATGCCAACGCCCCCAGTGCAGCCGCGCTAGAACTCGCCATTCGCGCGCGCGACAAGGCCGGTCAACTCGACCGCGCAGCGACGTTGGCTGCACTCGCACTCGCACGCCATCCGGACGACCCGAACATTCAGAAAATTGCGCCCGCGATCGTCGAGCGCGCCAAGGCTGAATTGTTCGAGCTCGACATCAAGTGTGATGAAGCGTGTGACGTGACCGTGGGCGGCAAAATCACTCCCGGTCGCCGTGCCACTGATCGCACCGTGTTTTTGGCGCCCGGGCACTACAACGTGCGCGCCGGTTGGTCCGAGGATCGCTCCGCTTCGAAGGCGGTCGATGGCAATCGTGGCGAGACCGGAGCACTCGAATTCAGCGCCCCAGCGGTGACGCCGCCACCCGCGCCAGTGGTGGCGCCCGTGACCCCACCGCCCAGCGAGAAGCCGGCGGACGAGGGCGCACAGACGTCGTCGGGCAAGCTGCCGCCCACGGTGTTCTGGATCGGGGCAGTGACCACGGGGGTGCTCGGAGGCATCACCCTTTGGAGTGGTATCGACACGCAAAACAACCCGGGCCCCGATCGCGTGCGCGAAGCCTGCAAGCCCATCGACGCCAGTGGGACGCACAGCGCAGAGTGCGATCAGCTGTACAATGACGGGCTCGACAAACAGCACCGCACCAACATTTTGCTCGGGGTGACTGCCGGCGTCGGCGTTGCAACCGCCGTGGTCGGCGCTCTTTTCACCGATTGGGGCGGGTCGAAGAAGCCTGCTGCCGAAGAGGCGAAGAAGGCGCGGCCCCAGGGCTTCAGCATGCAGCCGTGGGTCGCGATCGGATCGGGGGCGAGCGTCGGGGCGCTCGGAAGGTTCTAGCGAGTGGCTAAACTGTTCGACCCCAGCGCTGGGCGACAGCGCGTGGATCGCTACGAGCTGGTGGGCGAGATCGCGTCCGGTGGCATGGCCACCGTGTATCTCGCGCGCCTGACCGGGGTCGGCGGCTTCCAGCGCTTCGTCGCGATCAAACGTCTTCATCCGCACCTCGCGAACGAGAAAGAGTTCGTCGAGATGTTCTTGGACGAGGCGCGCATCGCGGCTCGCATTCATCACCCGAACGTGGTGCCCATCCTCGAGGTCGGGGCCAGTGCAGTCGGCTACTACCTGGTGATGGAGTACATCGAGGGTGATACGCTGGCGCGCCTTTTGGCCCGCGCTGCCACCCGCGGTAAGCGTTTGCCGGTCGGCATCGCACTGCGCATCGCGCTCGACATGCTCGCCGGTCTGCACGCAGCTCACGAGCTCCGCGACGACATGGGTGAAGCGGTGCATCTGGTGCATCGCGACGTCTCGCCTCAAAACGTGCTGGTCGGCGTCGACGGCATCTCGCGCATCACCGATTTCGGCGTGGCACGCGCGGCCAGCCGTTTGACGGCCACGCGCGTCGGCCAGCTGAAGGGCAAGATCGCCTACATGGCGCCCGAGCAGGCCGCGGGTGAAGAGCTCATCGATCGCCGAGCCGACGTGTTTGCAGCGGGCATCGTGGTTTGGGAGGAGCTCGCGGCCAAGCGCCTATTCAAGGCCGAAAACGAAGCCGCCACGCTTTCTCGAGTGATGACCGAGGTGATCGCGCCGCTCACGAGTATCGTGCCCACCCTGAGCACGGCGCTCTCCAACGTCGTCCTGCGCGCGCTCGAGCGCAATCCCGATCAACGCTTCGCGAGCTGCGCACAATTCGCCGACGCGCTCGAGGCTGCCGCGACCGGTGTGGAGAGCATCGCGACGCCGCGCGAGCTCGCCGCGTACGTGAGTGAAGTCATGGGTGATGAAGTCATCGCCCAACGTGAGGCCGTGCGCGCGTGGATTGCGCGCAGTGAGCCGAGTCAGATCGGCGCAGACAAACCCAGCGTCTCACCGTCGACCAGCGTGTCGGCGGCCGCGATGAGCCTACCGGGTCACGACCCGTCACAGGCGCTGCTCACGCAGAACACGGCGCCCAAGGGACGCAGCCCAGCTCGGCTGTTCGCTCTCGTCACCCTGTTGCTCTTGCTCGTCGGCGGAGGCAGCTTCCTGTTTGCGCGCCAGACCAGCCCAGACAATCGCTTGCCGGTGACCGGCACCGCGCCGCCAGTGGCGGCAGCTCCACCGCCCAGCGTGGCGCCGGTCGCGGTCACCTCGGCGCCGCCCCCGGAAGCGCCGCTTGCCACCGCCCCCAGCGCCGCGACGTCCGAAGTTGCGCCGGCGCCGAAGCCGCCGGCCGCGGTTTGGCGCCCCCGAGCCGTCCCCGCTGCTGACCCAAAGAAGTCCAAGAAAAAGGGCGACGACGACGTAAACCTCAGCAACCCCTACCGTTAGACCCGGCGGGCGCTGACCGTCTGGGCAGTGCTTGTCCGTTGCCGGGCGTTGACAGGGGCAGGGGGGGCTGCTAGTTCTCCCGCGCCCCACTGGTCCCTGGGTACAACCGCTGTGTTTTCGCGAGGTTGTCCGGATGAACCAGCGCTCCGCCAAAGAACCCCGTGGCCGCCAAGAGATTCAGCTTATTCACCGGCAACGCCAATCCAGCATTGGCGTCCGAGATCGCGAAGGTGCTCGACACCCCGCTCGGTGAAGCACGCGTGTCGCGCTTCAGTGATGGCGAGACGTTCTGCGAAATTCGGGAAAACGTGCGTGGCTTGGACACCTACGTGATTCAGCCGACGTGCTCGCCGGTGAACGATAATTTGATGGAGCTCTTGATCATGTGCGACGCCCTGCGCCGCGCTTCGGCAAACTCCATCACCGCGGTGATGCCGTACTACGGCTACGCGCGCCAAGATCGCAAGGTCGCGCCTCGCACGCCGATCACGTCCAAGCTGGTCGCCGATTTGTTGGTGTCCGCGGGTGTTTCGCGCGTGCTCTCGGTCGATCTGCACGCCGGGCAAATTCAGGGTTTCTTCAACATCCCGCTCGACAACTTGTACGCGCTGCCGGTGTTCCTCGACGACTACCTCAAGGCGCGCTTCAACAAGGATTCGGTGTTCGTCGCTCCGGACGCCGGCGGTGTGGAGCGCACGCGCGCTTATTCGAAGCGCCTGGGCGCGTCGTTGGCCATCATCGACAAGCGCCGCGAGCGCGCGAACGTGAGCGAGGTGATGCACATCATCGGCGACGTCGCCGGTAAGGATTGCATCATCGTCGACGACATGATCGACACCGCGGGCACGCTGTGCAATGCCGCCCGCGCAATCATCGATGGCGGCGCGCGTAGCGTCGTGGCCTGTGCTACGCATGGGGTCCTCAGCGGTCCGGCGGTGCAACGGATCGAAGAATCACCGCTCGAAGAGGTCGTGGTGACCAATTCGGTGCTCGCTTCGGAAGAGGCGCGAGCCTCCAAGAAGATCAAGTTCCTGTCGATTGGTCGCCTGCTCGGCGAAGCCATTCGACGCATTCATAATAGTGACTCGGTGAGCTCGCTGTTCGTGTAGCGGCAGCAATTTTGGGAGATGTGAGAGATGGAAGCAATCAAGGTTACTGCCAGCCGACGCGATGGAAATGGCAAAGGCGCCGCGCGCCGTTTGCGCAACGAGGGGAGCATCCCCGCTGTCGCTTACGGTAAGGAACTGCCGACGCAGCAACTCGCTGTGCCGCCGGACGCAATCAAGAGCGTGCTCGCCAGCGCGTGGGGTCGCAACACCGTCGTGAACCTGAACGTCGATGGCAAAGAAGGGCTGACCGTCTTGCTCTCTGATTTTCAGTACCACCCGCTGACCCGCGCGCTGCTTCACGCCGACTTCGTGCAGATCCACTTGGATCAGCCGGTCAACGTGGAAGTGCCGCTCGAGCTCACCGGCAAGGCTGCCGGCGTGGTCGCTGGCGGTACGTTGCGCCAGGTGTTCCGCAAGCTGCCCATCCGTTGCTTGCCGAACTTGATCCCCGTCAAACTCACGCACGACGTGACCGCGCTCGGCACCGATGGTCACGTGGCGGCGAAGGACCTCGCGTTGCCCGAAGGCGTGTCGGTGCGTTTGCCGGCCGAACAAACGGTGGCCTCGATCGTCCACGAAATCATGCGTGGCGACGACGAGACGGCTGCTGCTCCGGGTGCGGCCGCTGCTGCTCCGGGTGCGGCCGCTGCTGCTCCGGCCGCTGCTGCCAAGGGCGCTGCGCCTGCTGCCGCCAAGGGCGCTGCTCCGGCCGCTGCTGCCAAGGCTCCCGCGAAGAAGTGATTCTGCTCGTCGGCCTCGGCAATCCGGGGCCGCAATACGCCCAAACTCGGCACAATGTCGGGTTCATGGCGGTCGACGCGTTCTGCACTCGCGAGGCAGGACGCGTCGTGTCGTTTCGGACGCGCTTCGAAGGCCAGTTCGCCGAGCTCACGCACGGCGGCACGCCGGTTTTCGTGCTCAAGCCCGAGACGTACATGAACGCCTCCGGGCGCAGCGTGCGCGCAGCCGCGTCGTTTTTTGGGCTGGAACCTGCGTCGGTGCTGGTCGTTCACGACGAGCTCGACATCGCCTTCGGTGAGCTGCGGCTCAAATCGGGCGGGGGTGACGGAGGACACCGCGGACTGCGTTCGATCACCGCTGAATTGGCCGATCCCAACTACGGACGGCTGCGAGTCGGAATCGGTCGCCCGCCCGCCCACTTTCAGGGTGACGTGGCCGATTTCGTGCTACAAGCCTTCGCCCTCGAGGAACGCAGCGAGCTCGATCACGTGCTCGTGAGGACCTGCGAGGCACTCGAATCCGTCATCACTGACGGCCTCGAGCGAACGATGAACCGAACCAACCAGCGCATCGTGCGCTGATGGCTCCTTGCTCCCGACTCTGCTCGCAATGTTTGCGAGCCATTGATCGGGGGCCTTTCGCCCACAAGGAGAACTAAGTGGCAGAAGCAAGCTCAGCGACTACGAGCCCGCACAAGGCTCGAGAATACGAAACCATCTACGTCTTGAAGCCGACCGTCACCCGGGAGACTCAAGAAAAAATCGCGTCCCGCCTCGAAGAGGTCGTGGGTCGTGGAAACGGCAAGCTGACTCAGGTCGACAACTGGGGTCGTCGCCAGCTCGCGTATCCCGTGGCCAAGCATCGCCGCGGCGTGTACGTCTACGTGAAATACGTGGGCGGCGGCGCGCTGGTCAGTGAGTTCGAGCGCAACCTAGGCCTGCTCGACGACGTGCTCAAGTACCAGACGGTGCTCGTGCGCAAGGACGTCGACTTGGGCGCCCTGGAAGTGAATACCGA